>ERZ772991.311-NODE-311-length-66568-cov-5.400192_pt1 | contig 66568 bp, 55 predicted proteins | sample MGYA00511128_ERZ772991 | MGnify/ENA primary metagenome ERZ772991 (study PRJEB29015, sample SAMEA2737655) | human gut metagenome | biome: human gut; feature: human-associated habitat; material: faeces | place: China | collected 2012 ... | reverse complement strand
ACCGGAGATTGGCTGCATGCACAAGGAGGCAGTGTCCACAAATTTTGTGATGCAGGATTTTTGTGATGCGAAGATTTTTTATTTCGGGAATATCACGAAGTCGTACCGGGTATTTTTGAAGTTGATGAAAGAGTGACAGAGAATATGGACAGAGCAGATGTGACAGTTGTATGCTGCTATAATGATCCAAAGCAGTATAAAAAGCTGGTGGAGGATCTGGCGCGGCAGCATTATGATTATACGCTGATAGGAATCGATAACTGCAGGCAGCAGTACAGTTCCTGCGCAAAAGCACTGAATGCGGCAACGGTACAGGTAAAAACGGAATATGTGATTTATTCCCATCAGGATATAGAACTGCCGGATGCAGATATGCTGGGAAATTTTGTAGATTATCTTTTCATGACGCAGGAAGAAGATATTCTTGGCGTGGCGGGTGCTGTGGAGGATGACTCAAAACAGGCCAGAGAACATACCTGTGTGTTGTCAAAAGTCCGTCATGGCAGGAAACAGGCTGTGGCAGGGGAGAGAGAGTATAGCGGCATGGCAGGCTGTGAAACAGTGGATGAGTGTTTTTTTGGCGGTCATACCGATTTCTTTTTACATCATCCGTTTGATGAAAAATTATGTGATAATTGGCATTTATATGGCGTGGAGCGCTGTATGTATACCCGTGCAAAAGGAAACAAAGTCTATGTATGTGATATCCCATTGATCCACACATCCACGGGCACAATCAGCAGGGCATACAATAAAGGATTTTACCGGGTGGCAAAACGATATGCCGGAGAAGATGAAGGGGAAGGAACAACATCTTTGAAATGGCTTCGTACGGTGTGTGGAAGCAGTCAGACAGATCTTTTACACAGGCTGTTGTTTTACTGGAAACGTGAGATCTTGATTCGATTGAACAGGTACTGAAAATGGAAAAAAAATCTCTTGCTAAAAATTCAATATTCAATATGGCATATAAGGGCTTTACAGCCCTTTTTCCACTGATAACGACTTCGTATGTATCACATGTTCTGCTGCCTGCCGGCGTGGGGCGTGTATCTTATGCAAATACGATCGCGGCATATTTTGTGCTGATCGCTTCTTTGGGACTGCCAAGCTATGGGGTCAAGGCGATTGCACAGAGTAATGTCAATAAAGAACAGAGAAGCAGGACTTTTTTAGAACTGTTTTTTATTAATTTTGTGGCCACTGTCCTTTGTACGATCGCATATTATTTATTTGTCAATCATTTTCCACATTTTGCAGACCGGAGACCCCTGTTTAATGTCATGGGGCTGATGCTTATTTTGAATATCTTTAACATTGACTGGTTTTATCAGGGAATGGAAGAATATGTTTATATTTCTGTGCGCAGTTTTATTGTAAAAATTGCCTCGTTTGGACTGATGCTTCTCTTTGTAAAAGATGAGAGCGATTATCTGATCTATGCACTGATCTTATGTATTGCTACGGCAGGAAATAATCTTTGGAATGCATGGAATTTAAGAAAGTATATTTCACTGGACGGAATCCGCCGCAGTAAACACGGAATAGCAGTGGACACAGGACTCCATATAGGAAGACATATGCGCCCTGTCATGATTCTTCTTGCATCATCGATCGCAACGGATATTTATACAATGCTTGATTCGGTAATGCTGGAATATTATTACGGGGAAACCAATGTAGGATATTATTCGAATGCTGTAAAAATTGTCCGTATGACATATACGGTAGTCATTGCACTTGTGGCAGTTTTTTATCCAAGGATCAGTATGTGCTATAAACAGAAAGATTATGAGACCGGAAATGCACTGATTAACAGGGGAACACAGATTCTACTGCTTTTGGCACTGCCTTGTGTTGCGGGATTGATGGCGACATCTGGATATGTGGTACCTCTTTTATTTGGAAAGGCATTTGATCCGGCAATTTCAACATTAAGGATTTTAAGTATTCTGATCCTGATTTTTTCGATTGCATATTTTCTGGGACATATTATCTTAACAGCAACCGGGATGGAAAAGATGATTTTGCGTGCTACCGTTACAGGAGCGGTGGTAAATGTATGTGCGAATTTTGCCCTGATCCCTGTATTAAAGCAGGACGGGGCAGCGATTGCGTCGGTACTCTCGGAAGTGGTTGTTACAACCATATTGTTAGTGCATGCAAAAAAATATTATGTATTAAAGTTTAGCAGACACTATATACTTTCACTTGTGATGGCACTTTTGGTAATGCTTGCAGTGGTTTTTGGTATGGAACGGCTGCTTGGCAAAAGTCCGTGGATGGTACTTTTGATTATTGTGGCAGCAGGAATCGTATATTTTGCGGTATTGCTGCTTTTGCACAATGAAATTGTGGAAAAACTGGTCAAAAAAATTAAAAGCCGTGGAAAACACCTGTAAAACCGGTATTCTTGTATGAAACGACGGTCTATGTTATAATATCGAAAAATAGGAGAAATTTGAATATGAATTCAATCATGGGAGTTGTGGTCGTTCTGATCGTGCTTAACATCCTGTTTCTTGTGACCGGCAAATCATTTTTCTGCCTGTTCAAGAGAGAGGAAACAATAGAATTTGAGTGGCTGACAGGCTTTGTGTTATTTCTGGCAGTTTTTGGGGTGATTGAACTGCCAATTGAGATGAGTGGTCTGCCATTCCATGTGTTAGTATATGCAGAAAGTGCAGTTTTTGCGGTGCTTTTTGCAGGTTGTATCCTGTATTGTATATATGAGAGTCATTATCATGGAGTGTTATTGTGGAAGAAACCTGACAGACGTTTTGCGATGCTTCTGGTAATGTTATTTTTACTGATCTTATATGGAATGAACAATGGGGCAAGTGTACATGGGTATGATACCTCTTATTATAATGGGCATGCAGCCAATGCATTGTATACAGATACAATGTATCAGTATGATGCAAGAACGGGACTCTATAAAGGAAATGAGAGTTATGTACATGATTGTTATCCCATGCTGATCGCAACACTGGCGAAAATTTTTTTCATGCACACACTTGTGGTAGTAAACAGAGTTTTAGCCTGTGTGGAAATTTTATTTGCTTCATTAATTGTATATGAGACTGCCAGACGTCTTGCAGGTGGAAGGGAAGATATTGCAAACTGGACGGTAGGGATTCACGGAGCATTGAGTATTTTGAGTTATGAATTCCCGGATACAGCGGAATATTATTTATGGCAGAGAACAGCAGAGTCGAAATCCATGCTGTGTAATATATATTTGCCGTTTGTTTTATTAGCTTTGGTATTATTGGCAAAAGAAATAGATAATAAATGTAACTGGTTGATCTTAGGCATGATCGTGACTGCAGGAATGGCAATGTCGATCAGTGGTATTTTTATTATAGCGGCTATGGTAGGAATCGGAGTGGTTGTCATCATGACTGTGCAGAAAAAATGGAAATATATGATAAATACAATGTTGTGTATGATGCCGGGAATGATGATTGGAATGATTCGTATACTACAGTAAAAGAGGAAGAGAATGTTTGGATATCTTGATTTAGATTATTTTGTGGGGAGATTTTATCAATGCTGGTGGAATGTTCTTTATATAGTAGTGTATATTGGATGTCTGTTTTATATTGCACGTAAGAAAGACAAAGTTATGCTGCAGATATTTGTGGGGATGTTTCTGGCAGCACTGATAACGATATTTAATCCGCTTATTATGGAACCGTTGCTTGATAAGATAGGATGGAAAGATCGGTACATCCGGTTTTACTGGATCTTACCAGTTGGTTTCTTGTGTTCTTTTTTTGCGGCTAAACTTATTGCAGAACAAAAAAAGGGGGCAGAACGCAATATATTGCTGCTTTTTCTGACGTGTTTTATTTTTCTATGCGGGGGAAGCATGTCTGAATTGTCAGCGGATGATAATATATACAAAGTAGATAACTCTGTAGTGGCAGTTGCAGAGATGATAGAGAACAATACGGATAAGGAGAATCCGGTAATATTATGTGATGCGGAGATGTATTACTGGATACGCCAGTATGACCCCAAACTGGTTATACCAGTGACCAATAAAATAATGGATCTTTATCAATTTCAGTCGCCGGATAAGATTGATCTGGCAGAAGAGAAAAAAAGCTGGAAAAATGCGGTTTCAATGTTTATGCATGGTGTAGAAATCGATGTTGATATTGCAAATAAAATCTTTGAGGATAAAGAGATAGATTTTGTGGTTTGTAATAAGGAGTACTATTCTGATTTTTATCTGAGTTATTTAAATCTAAGTTATGTTGATTCTGTAGATGGATATGAGTTGTATCGCTGTATCAGTAATTGAAAGGGGACAAAAGAAGTTGCTTTTAATTTTAAAATTTCTGGCAATGGCATTGATGTGGTACATCGCGCCTGTTGCAGCGGGATATATTGCAGAACAGTTATTGAAAGAAAAAAGAAAACGCAATCTGCATAGATATTTAATGGGAAATATGATTTTATTTGCCCTCTTTTTTTTAATAGCCCAAATAGCAATTTTTTATAAACTGACATTATCTGTACTTACGCGGATATGGATGATTGTCGTGGCACTTGTATTGCTCATTGCTATAGTAATGATGATCCGGAATCGAAAAGAGATCAGATTACTGCCGGATACATCGGAAATGAAAAACATTATTTTGGCTGTGATTGCGATATTGGTACTGAGTGCATTTAGTGTGGTGTGCGTCCCTGCAGATACGGACGATTATACAGTACAGTCTGTTCTTACAATGTATACAACAGATACACTGTATGTATACAGTCCGACATCGGGAAGGACACAGATGCTCTCTGTGGAAAAAGAACTTCTTGATGAGATGGCAGGATCACCGGTCGATGCGTATTATGCGGTATGTGTTGAAATATGCAGGATCAACCCGGCAAAGTTTATTCATCTGGTGATTCCGTTTTTTGTATTTCCAATTTACTTTTGCATTTATGCAGCATGGGCAGATTGTTTGTTTCAAAAGGATACAAAGAAAAAATACCTGTTTATGACGGTGATATGGCTGCTTTATATTACTCCTTTATTTATGGATAAGGCATTTTATTATGGTATTTTTCAACATGGATGGAATGGTCAGACTTTATTTTTCCTTGGAGTGCTGCCATGGACGGTGCTGCAGCTTTTGGGAGAAGAAAAAGAAACACGGTGTTTCAATGAATTTGGTCAGATATTTATGATCCTGACCTATGCAGCAGTGGCGCTTTCAGGTCAGTTGATGTATCGAAAGGGATTTTTTATCGTAACGTTTGTGTGGGTGTCCGTAGTGATTATGGCGGGTATTATGAGGTGGAAAAATGATAGCAGCATTTGAGGCGCTCAGAAGTGAATTCCGCAGTGCGGGAGCGGAGGGAATCAGTCTGGCTCTGGTAGGGTTTGCCATTCTTTTTTTTATAGCTGAAAAAAATCGCATCAATGAAAATAAGAATAAGCTGGTAAAATACGAAATATTATGTTTCCTTCTGATTGCAAATCCGTTTGGTTATACATGTATCAACAGTTTTTGGATGCAGAATGAATATAGAAAGATGTTTATGATTCTTGTTCCAGCGGTTATAGTGGCGGCATTTGTTGTAGAATTGACATCAGGATATCAGCATATATGGGCAAAAGCATTGTGCCTGACCGGATGTGCGGGATTTGTAATTTTAAGTATGTATTTTTTATTTACACAGCCTAAAATACAGGTAATAGAAAATCAATATAAAGTGCCGGATAAGGTGGTTGAGCTGGATTCTTTATTACGCGAAGAAAATCATGATATTAAAAATATGATCGCCCCCAGGGAAGTATGCAGCTGGATTCGTGAAATAAATGAATCGGTGCAGTTGTTATACGGTGAGGATCTGATCAATCATATGATACAGGATGATTATACATTTGAAGAGGAAGAAGAAAAAGAATTTATTGAAGAATGTAAAACAATTGTGGCAGTTCCTGATGCGGTAGAACATCAGTTGGAAGTTGCGGAAAAATATGGCAGCAACTGTATTGTTTTGGAAAAATCCTATGATGATCAGAAAAAAATGCAGGAGGCTGGATACACATATTATGGGCAGACAGATGATTATACAGTATATTTTAGAGAATAGAAAATGAAATGCACAAAGAAAACAAGGAGGAAGATCCAGATGAAAAAAAGACATCAGGCAGGGAAGAAAATTGCCGCATGGCTTATGGCATTGAGCCTGTGTATGACGGCGGTCCCGGCAGAGCAGGTGGTATATGCAGCCGGCGGGCAGAATGAAACAGAAGTGACGGAACTGACAGAGAATCCGGAAACAGCAGAGAACACCGAAGCGCTGGATGATTCTGAAACAGCAGAGAGCGAAGACACAGAGGATAACGGGGAAGAGAACACTTCTGAGGCGGTGGAAACTGACAGTACCGAAAACGAGTCCGAGACAACCGAAAATACGGAAAGTGTGAAGGATACTGAGGCAACAGAAAGTACCGAAGTGACGGAAATTTCCGAGACAACCGAAGGTACGCAGGAAGTGGAAAATTCTGAGATGACCGAAACGGAAAATACAGAATCGGTTATCGGGGATACGAAATCTGAGGACACGGAAACAGAAGAGAGCGAGGAAGTTGTAAGGAAAGACGGGAACGTGACACCGGGAAGTACTTATGCAACGGCGGCATCTATCGGATTAAATACAACTTACAAAGCAACGACATCAAGAAAATCAGTTACACACTGGTATAAATTTACGATGAGCAAGGCAGGTATGGTGCAGTTGAAATTTGCACATGCAAATTTATCGAGTACGAGCAACAGCCCAGCCTGGAAAATTGATTTTATTGCAGATCAGTTTGGCGGAATGGTTTCTGTGAACAGCGGTCTTCAGGATACACAGAATCAGACGGCGAAGATAGGACTGGAAGCCGGTACCTATTATGTGCAGGTTACCGGACGTGGAGTGCTTACGATAGGATCAAGCGATTACAGCTTTAGTGTACAGTATGAAGATATTTACTGTGAAACGGAACAAAATGACTCCATTTCCACAGCAGACAATTATACGAAACTTGGACAGACGATTACAGGAAGTATTTCTTCTACTTCTGATACCGATTATTACAAGATTACATCGGCTGCAAAAGGATATCTTTCATTTCAGTTACAGCATGATAAAGTGAGCAGTAAGCTCGCAACGGATATTTACAGTGTAGCAGTCTGCGATGCTTCTGGAAATACGATCTATACAATGACGAGCAGGACGGATGAGGAGAAAACAGAGTCTGTCAATTTCGGACTTGCGGCAGGAACTTATTATCTGAAAGTGTCGGGCGTAACATATCTGAATGCGTCTGGATCATTTGCAATCTATGGGACAAACGGAGAAACCTACAAGCTGAATGCTTCCTGGACAAACGCAGACAACTGGGAGAGCGAGAGCAATGATACTTACGATATTGCCAATACGGCTGTTTCCGGTATCACGTACAGCGGCGACATCCGTACCTACAGTGATGTGGATTATTTTAAGACAACACTTTCTGCAAATGGTTACATCAATGTGAAACTGACACATCCGGTTGTAAGTGGTCAGGAGACCACAAATATGTTTGTGTTCAGTGTGATCCGAAAGGTAGATAAAGATCAGTATACAGAAGTTTACACCACAAACATCCGTGGCGGGGATACCCGTGTTTCTACACCGAATCTGGGACTGCCCAAAGGTGAGTATTATGTCAAAATTGCAGGAACCGGAAACTCAGCAGGAACATTATTAAGCGGTACCAGTTATCCGGTAAACTATGATGTATGCATCAAAGCAAAAACGGCTGGTAACAGAGAGGTGGAGTCGAATGATTCTGCTGCTACTGCAAACAGTGTGAAGAACGGAAAAACCTATTATGGAAGTATCAGCAGTTCTTCAGACAAAGATTACTACAAGATCAAAATGTCAAAAGCGGGTTATCTGCAGTTGAAATTCGGACATAAAAACAATCAGAGCACAGCAAGCTGTTATAATGTCGTTCTTTACAATAAGGATAACAGTGAAATATATAAATTTACAAGCACAGGAACAGAGACATCCTTTACCTCATGTAAATTAGGACTGGCTGCGGGAGAATATTATGTATGCGTCAGCCAGGCATCTACACTTTATACCGGCGACTATACGATCTGCATGACACAGAAAGCGGCATCCGGCTGGGAGACAGAGAACAACGGTGACTGGGCTTCGGCAGATAACATAAAAGTCGGCAAAGCGGTAAACGGTGTGATCACAGGATATACGTCAGATGAAGACTGCTATCGCTTTACACTCACAAAAGCGCAGTATATCAACTTTAGTCTGGCACACGAGAAGATCAATGATGCGGGAAGAAGCTGGTATGTGGTATTGTATAATGCAAGTGGTAAGAGATTGTATCAGGATTATGATCACCTGTATTCCTATGCGGGAAGCACTTACACAGAGTCACCAGCAGTCAAATTAAGCAAGGGAACTTATTATCTGAGAGTTCGGGCATGGGCTAAAAATGCAGTGGAAAAAGAATATACCCTCTGTGTTAATAAAATTGAGAACAGAAAAACAAGCGTGACTTCCGTAAAATCGACAGCATACAATAAACTGAAAGTTTCATGGAAAGTTGTACCGGCTGCGACTTTTTATCAGATCTACCGCAGTACAGCAAAGGATGGGGATTATCAGAATATCAAAACCATCAACAGTGTAGGCACCAGTTCATGGACAGACGGCAGTGTAAAAACCGGAAAAACATACTATTATAAGATCAAGACGGTTGTTAAGACACAGAATGGAGAACAGACCAGTGGATTTTCGAATGTAAAATCTGCAAAGGCGGTTCCGGCAAAGACGACGTTAAAGGCAAAAGCGTCGGATGCAAAGAATGTAAAACTGACCTGGTCAAAGGTAAAAGGTGCAAGCGGTTATGAGATCTACCGCAGCAACAGTAAAGATGGAAAATATAGTAAAGTAAAGACCATATCCAAAGGTAGTACGACATCTTACAAAAACGGTAAATTGAAAAAATCGACGACCTATTATTATAAGATCCGTGCATACCGCAAAGTGAATGGAAAGAAAGTATATGGAAGTTATTCTTCCGTTATTTCCGTAAAGACAAAAGCAAAATAGATGTGAAAAGAGATACTCCGGCGGGATCATCCTGCCGGAGTATTTTTAAGATTTTATGAAAATTCTGGCAAGATATATTCAACGGGGAGGTTTTATGGTAAAATAAACGGCGGATGTGAAGTGTAAAAACATCAGTAAATATACAAGAGGATAACAGGAAAATGAAAAAAAGGATTTTAGCAGTAATCATGGCAGTCTGCGTGAGCATGACAGCACTGCCTGCAGATGTGCGTGCGGCAGAAGATGGCGCAGTCCAGACAGAAAGCACGCAGGCAATGGAAACGTCATCAGCGGAAGAGGCAGCTGTGACAGAAGAGGCATCTGAAACGGAAAATGATGAGACGGAAACATCATCCGAATCAGAGACAACGGAAACGGGGGAGTCTTCCGAGACGGAAACCGGAGTAATGGAAACAGAAGAGACTGCGGAAACGGAGACCGGGGCAGTGGAAACAGAAGAACCGGCCGAGACAGAAACGACCAAAACAGAAAGTACGGAAACAGAGACCGCAGAGACGGAAACGGCTGAAACGGAGACAGAGGAGCCGGCCGAGACGGAAACGATCGAGACAGAAAGTACGGAAACAGAAACTGAGACTGAGACAGAAACTGAGACTGAGACAGAAACAGTCCAGGCAGCAGAAATGAACTATATGATGGTAGAGTCCCCGTATGTCGAAACACCGGGCACCCAGAATGTGGTTTTAAGCCTTGGAACAGGGAATGAGCAGATTTCTGATGTTATTTTAAATTATCAGAATCTGACTACCGGAAAAACATATCAGATCAAAGCGGCAGGCCGAGAAGAAGATATGATCCGTTTTACCATGGATTTTTCTGAAAATGGACAGGCGGGAGAGTATCAGATCACTTCTGTGCAGTTTACACAGGAGAAAACAAAACAGGAGATCCTGTTATCAGACCTTGGAATGGATGTAAGATTTGGTGTCAATGAACAGGCTGAGACGAATCCGGATCAGGTGCTCTATGATGAAGACGCCTACGCGGATGTGGACGCAGATGTTGTTACCATGAGTGAGGATGGCGAAATTGTCTCTGAAAATACCGTGGAAAACGTATTAGAGCAGGGAATCTCAAAGGCAGTTATCGGCAGCACGGATCATTTAAAAGGTGCAAACAGTAGTGTGACGGTAGTTCTCGATCCGGGACATGATGGCACCCATGCGGGAGCGTCCGCTTTTGGAGTACAGGAAGCGGATCTGACACTTAAGATCGCTACTTACTGTAAGGAAGAATTATCCACATATAATGGTATTACCGTTTATATGACGCGAGAGAGTGCAAGCTGCCCGGCAGGTGGCGGAGATAATATTGCATGTCTGGATGCCCGTGCAAACCTTGCAAAGAATGTGGGAGCAAATGTGTTAGTAAGTTTCCATTTAAATACTGCAAACGGAACAGCGAGAGGTGTGGAAGTTTATTATCCGAACAGCAACTATAATGCACAGGTAGGAGGCAATGGACAGGCACTTGCAAAGAAAATATGCGATAAATTGGCAGCACTTGGATTGAATTATCGTGGAACTTTGATTAGAAATGCATCTTATGATAAATATCCGGATGGTTCTGCAGCAGATTATTACGGTCTGATCCGTCGTTGTAAAAATAATGGCATTCCTGGTCTGATCATCGAGCATGCCTTTTTGGACAATGCAAATGATTATTATACATATTTAAGTTCTGATGAAAAATTAAAGGCACTCGGTGTTGCGGATGCAACTGCGATCGCAGAGTATTTCGGTCTGACAAAAGGAGCAAAGACCGTAACGCTCAATTACACGCAGTCGAGAGCGGATGGTAGTCTTAGATTAAAATGGACAGGTCTCGATAATGTCGATTATTATGAAATTTATCGTAATACTGTGAATGATACAAACTATCCTAAGATTGACGAAGTATCGGATGCTACATCTTATATTGATGATACCGTAAAGGCAGGGACAAAATATTACTATCTGGTCCGTCCGGTATTTAACGATGGAACTGCAGGAGAGTATTCTAAACCCATCTCAGGTGTGGCATTAGGAAAAACAAACCTCACAAAGATCAAGGCAAAGAGTGGAAAGAAGATTACCCTGACCTGGAAAAAGGTTTCTAAAGCAGAGGGATATCTGATCTATCGTCAGGACAGCAGTGACAGTAAATTTTATCAGATTGGCACGGTAAAATCCGGCAGTACACTCACTTACACAGATACTGTAAAATCCAATAACAAAACATATACCTACAAAGTACAGGCTTACAATACAAACAATGGCAGACAGGGTGTCGGTGCATATTCTTCCACAAAATCTGCAAAGACACTTGCAAAAGCAAAAATTACAGGAATCACATCCTCGGATGAGGAAGTATTAAAAATTTCCTGGAATAAGGTAAGCGGTGCAAAGGGATATATCATTTCCCGCAGCACAAAGAAAGATAGTGGTTATAGTGAAATAGATACAGTATCAGGAGAAAAGACAACATCCTACACAGATGATACTGTAAAAGCAGGAAAGACCTATTACTATAAGGTCGAAGCATATAATGTCAACAGCGGTACAAAAGGATACGGCGGTGCATCAGACGCGGTGGCAGGAAAAACTGCAAAGCGCACAAAAATCACATCAATCGTTTCCACAAATGAAAAGACCTTGACGATCAAGTGGAATAAGATCACAGGAGCTTATGGTTATCGCATCAAACGAAGTACCGATGAAGATGGTACTTACAAAGTTGTTAAGACGATTAAATCCGGAAACACGACCAGCTACAAAGACACCAGTGTAAAAGCAGGAAAGACCTATTATTACACGGTTGAAACGATGGTAAAGACAGGAGACAATATCTGTTATAGCGGTGATTCAGCGTCCATGGAAGGAAGAACAGCGAAAAAGGCAAAGATCAAGTATGCTGTTTCAAATGGAAGTAATCAGATTGAAGTAAACTGGGGAGCAGTGAGCGGTGCCTACGGCTACCGGATCAAACGCAGTACGTCAAAGAATGGTACTTATAAAGTGGTTGCCACTTTAAAAGGAAAAAATAATACGACCTATCAGGATAAAAAGTTAAAAACTGCAAAGACCTACTATTATAAGATAGAGACGATCAACAAGGTAAATGGCAAAAAAGGATACAGCGGTAATTCGGCAGCTGTGTCGGCAAAGACTTTGAAAACTACATCCATTACAGCAGTAAAGGCAACCGGAAGTACTTCCGTAAGACTGGAATGGAAAGCTGTGGATGGGGCATCCGGTTATCAGATTTACCGGAGTACGTCAAAAGACAGTGGTTATAAAAAGGTCGGACAGGTCAAAGGTAAAAATACGAAAAAATATGAGGATAAAACATTAGAAGCCGGAAAAACTTACTATTATCAGGTTCGTGCATATAAGAGCAACAGTGCTAAAAACGGTGTGGCATCTTTCTCAAAAGCACAGAAGGCATGGACGATCAAACAGGTGGTATTCTCCCAGATCACAAGTGACAGCAAAAATCAGGTCACACTTGGCTGGAAGAAAGTTTCAAAAGCACAGGGGTATGTGATCTATCGGAGCAGCAAGTCAAACAGTGGATTTGAGAAGATCGCTGCGATCTCATCCGGTGCGACACTGACTTATACGGATAAAGATGTAACAAGCGGAAATACTTATTATTACAAAATCGCTGCAACCTACAAGATCAAGGGAAGTGCAGGCAGAGGAAGTTACAGTAATGTAGCACAGGTTCCTGTTCTGAAACAGGGAGGTATTTCTTCTATTACATTGGGAGACAACAATGTATTAAATATTTCCTGGAACAGTGTGGATAATGCAAGCGGTTATGAACTTGCCGGTGCAATCAGTGAAAAAGGAAGCTATACCACGTTACAGACTTCCGGTGCAACTTCCTTTACACACAGTAATCTGACACAGGGAACAACCTATTACTATAAAGTAAGAGCATATAAGGACTTAAGCAACGGAATCCGTATGTACGGACCATGGTCAGCGGTGAAATCAAAAGCAGCAGCTCATGAGATCATGGGTACAAGCAGTGTGACGGTAGATCAGATGGTATCTTATTATAATAAACGATATACATTCCCGGCAGATACTTACCGTGACAAGGGAGCAGATTCCGCGGAAGCGTTCTTTAAGATTTTAAAAGAAGAGGCAGATGCAGAGGGTGTAAGAGCGGATGTATTGTTTGCACAGGTGATGTTAGAGACCGGTGGACTCACATTCGGTGGTGATGTGCAGGCGAGCCAGTGCAACTTTGGCGGACTCGGTGCAGTCGGTGGCGGTGCTGCGGGGGAAACCTACGCAGACGTAAGAACCGGACTCCGTGCACAGGTACAGCACTTGAAAGCGTATGCAAGTACCGAGGGATTGAATAATGCATGTGTGGATACCCGTTTTCAGTATGTATCGCGTGGAACAGCCAGATATGTCGAATGGCTTGCAATTCCGCAGAATCCGTATGGAAAAGGCTGGGCAGCAGATGCAGATTATGGTACGAAGCTGCTTCGGATCATGAACAGTTTATAAACAGAATCAAGGGAAGTAAAACAGAAGGGCTGTGGAAAATGGAGATAACATTTTCTACAGCCTTTTGGCATGTCATAGAATACATGCCACAGAATGGGGATTCTATGGCGGGAAAACTTGCAAAGAACAGCTAATTTTGGTATAATACGCCGGTATATAGACAATGGATCCTATGCTTCAAAAGCAGATCTGTTGCCATGAACAATGATTGAAAAGAGAAGCTATGAAAAAAAGAAAAGGCTATAAACATTTATTGAATTATTGCGCGAACTTAATCATGATTCTTTTTGAGATGATGTGTTTTTCATACGTCTGGTTCGTCTACTATAATCCATTGATGACCAATAAATTTGGAGAACGTGGTCACTGGGGAGTTATCGGACTGTATGTTTTACTGGCATTTTTCTTTACGCAGAGTCTGGGTGGTTTTCATATTGGATATCTGGAAGCTTCCGATATATTCAGTTCACATGCATTGGCAATTATTATGAGTGCGGTTGTGGAATATTTTATTGTCGTTTTAGCAGTGCGAAGCTATGTATCGGTGTACCCGCTGGTATGTATGGCAGCGATCGAGATCGTATTCAGTATTATTTGGACCATGCTGGTGCGAAGTTTATACCAGAGGCTTTATCCGCCAAGAAGAATGCTGGTTATCTATGGCAATTATCCGCCGGATGATCTGATCGCGAAGATTAATTCAAGAAAAGATAAGTATAATATCTGTATGTCCGTAAGTTATAAGATCGGATATGTTAAATTATATACGATGGCGAAGGAATACGAAGCGGTGGTGCTGTGTGATCTGCCTGCAGAGGCGAGAAACCAGATTATGAAATACTGCTATCAGGAGTCCATCCGTACCTATGTCACACCTAAGATTTCAGATATCCTTTTAAGTGCGGCAGATGATATTCACCTGTTTGATTCCCCGTTGCTGCTGCTTCGCAATGAGGGACTCACGATCGATCAGAGATTCTTTAAAAGAATTGAGGATATAGTATTTTCCCTGATCGGGATCATCATTTCATCCCCAATCATGCTGATCATAGCAATATGTATCAAATTGTATGACGGGGGTCCGGTATTTTTCAAACAGCCGCGATACACCAGAGACAATGAAGTTTTTATGGTGTTAAAATTCCGCAGTATGTCAGTCCATGATGCAGACAGCAAGATCACCAAAAAAGATGATGCGAGGGTGACTCCGGTCGGAAAAGTGATCCGTGCAGCCCATGTGGACGAGCTTCCGCAGCTGTTTAATATTTTAAAGGGTGAAATGTCTCTGGTGGGACCAAGACCGGAGTGGAAGACGGTTGTAGATAAATATGTGGAAGTTGTTCCGGAGTTTGCACTGCGCACAAAGGTCAAAGCCGGACTGACCGGATATGCACAGGTATATGGCAAATACAGCACGACTCCTTATGATAAAGTGCGTCTGGATATTAAATATATTGAGAATTATTCTCTCTGGCTCGATCTAAAACTAATTCTTCTGACAGTTAAGATCCTGTTTAAAAAGGATAAGACCGAAGGCGTAGATGAGTATCAAAGTAATGCATTGCGTAATGAAAGTGCAGACAACGATAAGAAGCAGGTGTGAGATAGATGTATAATGAAGGAAAAGTCAGTATTATTGTTCCGGTTTACAATGCAGAGAACTTTTTGAGCAGGACAGTTGACAGTATATTAGCGCAGACCTATGAAAACTGGGAGCTGCTGCTGGCAGACGACTGTTCGACCGATCAGAGCAGAGATATTATGAAAAGCTATACAGATGAGCGGATCCACTGCTTTTACTGTGAAAAAAATTCGGGACCTGCAGGTGCGAGAAATCTTGCACTTCGTCATGCATCGGGACAATATGTTGCCTTTTTGGATGCGGATGATTTCTGGCTGCCACAAAAGTTAGAAAAGCAGATTTCGTTTATGAAAAAAGGAAATTATCCGTTCAGCTTTACCAGCTACGAATTTGCGGATGCAAATGCCGTCCGCAGCGGAACGGTCGCACATGCACCGGAAAGAGTCGGTTACAAAGAGATTTTAAAAAGCTCAACGATCGCACCGAGCACAGCAGTGTTAGACCGTAATCAGATCAATACGGCACTCATCTATATGCCGGAGAATGTCAGGCTGGAAGATGCAGCCACCTGGATGCAGATCATGAAAACGGGAGTTGTGGCATATGGTCTGGATGAAATCCTTACCATATACTGTCGTCATAAGGGAGCTTATTCTGGAAATAAATTAGATGCGGTGTGGGGAAAATGGAAATTATACCGCAACGTGGAGAAGTTCTCTTTCTTCAAAGCAGCGTATTATGTGTGCGTCAATACCTGGGCAGCAGTTATCAGGAGATTATAGGAGAGATTCATGGGACAGAGTTTTTGGCAGAAACTGCAGCGTGTAAAGGCAAAAGACATTGGTAATATTTTTGTGTTTGCACTGGCACTTCCGGTTTCAGCGGTTTACAAAAGAAAGCGGAAAGACCTGTGGCTGATCTGTGATAATGAAAATGAAGCAAGAGATAATGGATACTGGCTTTTTAAATATATCAGAGAGCATCATAAAGAACAGGATGTCATGTATGCGATCAATAAAAAATCGCCTGATTATGCACGGGTAAAGGATTTAGGACCGGTAGTCCAATATGGAAGTTTCATGCACTGGGTCTATTATCTGACGGCTTCAAAGAATATCAGTTCACAAAAAGAAGGAAAGCCGAATGCGGCAGTTTGCTATTTACTTGAGGTATATGGTATACTAAAAAACAGACGTATCTTCCTGCAGCATGGAATTATAATGAACAACCTGGAATTCCTTCATTATAAAAATACAAAAATGCGTATGTTTATGTGCACTGCGGAGCGTGAATTTCAATATATAAAAGAAAAGTTTGGTTATCCGGACGGATGGATACAAAAAACAGGACTTTGCAGATTTGATAATCTGTTTGATACAAGTCAGGGAAAACGGCAGATCTTAGTAATGCCGACCTGGAGAAACTGGATCAGTATTCCAACAACAGGGTCCTATGCACAGGAAGATATTACAGAATTTACAGGTACGAAGTATTTTCAGTGCTGGAATGAATTCCTGTGTGACAAAGAGCTTGCAGCATTTTTAGAAAAAGAAAACATAAGACTTGTATTTTATCCGCATCGTGGAATGCAGAAATTTATTCAGAACTTCCAGGCACAATCAACTCATATTGTGATCGCAAAATGGCCGGAATATGATGTGCAGGAGCTGCTGAAAGAATCGAATCTTCTGGTTACAGATTATTCGAGTATTGCAATGGATTTTGCGTATTTGAGAAAACCGTTACTCTATTATCAGTTTGATTATGAGATGTTCCGGAAAGGACAGTATTCGGAAGGGTATTTCAGCTACAAAGAGGATGGTTTTGGAAAAGTTTGTGAAAAAGAACAGGATGTTGTTAGAGAAATAAAACAGATTACAGAGAATGGTATGACAATGCCAAATTTGTATCAACAGCGTGTGGATGAGTTCTTTAGCTACAGAGACAAGAATAATTGTGAAAGAAATTATAAGGCAATTTGTAAGCTGTAAACTGCATTAAAGGAGAACCGATGAAAAGATTTAAAAAGGACTTAATGAAATACAGAAAGTATATGGTATACTCTGCAAAAGCCGAGTTGAAAGCGGAGGTTGCCAATTCACATTTGGGATGGTTATGGTGGATCTTGGATCCATTGTTATTTATGCTGGTATATGCATTTGTGTCTTCAATCGTATTTAAAGCGAAAGAAGATTATTTTATGGCATTTATCTTCGTTGGTGTGACAACATGGGAATTCTTCAACAAGACTTTAAAACAGAGTGTAAAACTGGTTACATCGAATAGTCAGATCGTGACAAAAGTATATATCCCGAAGTTTGTATTTGTTATCTCAAAAATGGGAACAAATGCGATAAAAATGGCAATATCTTTTGCGCTGGTAATTGGAATGATGATTTTGTACCGCGTACCATTATCGGCAAAAATGTTTTGCTTTTTCCCGATTATGATCGTACTGTTTGTTGTAACATTTGGAATGAGCATGATACTGATGCATTTGGGAGTATTTGTTGAAGACCTGTCGAACGTTGTAAATGTGGGATTAAGATTAGTATTTTATCTGTCTGGTGTATTTTATTCGATTTCTAACCGAATCCCGGAACCATATCAGTCGATTCTGCTGAAAGTGAATCCGGTGGCATTGATCATGGAAGATTTACGAAGATCGGTATTATATGGGAAACTGCCACATTATTTCAGTCTTGGATTGTGGTTTATTTTAGGAATTGTATTGTCAGTGATAGGAATCAAGACAGTTTATAAATATGAAAACAGCTATGTAAAGGTGATCTGATGGAAGAATATGCAATTGAAGTAAAAGATTTAAAAGTAAGATACCGGTGTTTAAATAAAATTTCAATTAAAAAGAGTCTGTTTCACATGAAAAAGAGTAATACGGAGGTATTTGAGGCATTACATGGCGTATCTTTCAATGTGAAACCGGGAGAAATTGTAGGGATCATAGGAAAGAACGGAAGTGGAAAATCTACGATGCTCCGGGCAATCGGAGGTATCTTTTCCGCAGATGAGGGATACATCGATCTCCATGGACATTCCATATCACTATTGTCGATCGGTGTTGGATTTCAGAAAAAACTGACAGGACGGGAAAATATCCTGTTGTCCGGGATGGTGTTGGGATTTGAGGAAGATTATATTAGGGAACGTATGGATGAAATTATTGAGTTTTCCGAACTTGGAGATTTTATAGACAGACCGGTAAAAACATATTCAAGTGGTATGTATTCGAAACTTGCATTTGCAATCACGGCGATACTTGAGACTGAGATTATGCTGATTGATGAGGTGTTAAGTGTCGGTGATGCAAAGTTTAAGAAGAAAAGTTTTAGAAAGATGAAATCTTTGATTTCAGACGAAAATCGAACGGTATTGATCGTTTCCCATAGTATTGAGACATTACAGAAACTTTGTACGCGTGTGCTCTGGCTTCATGACGGAAATCTGAAAATGGACGGAGATCCGAAAGAAGTATTGGCAGCTTACGATGAATTTATGAGTGAGTGATGTTAAACCATGGTATTCTGCCTGTTTGACATTTAAATGGCTGCGTGGTAGAATGATAAGGCTTTTGAAATAAATTTGAGAGGTACAGGCTAAATGGATTTGAAACAGATTCAGGAAGCTGAGTTACAATTGCTGCAGGAGTTTGCAGCATGTTGTGATAAACATCAGTTACGGTATTATCTGGCAGGGGGAACGCTTCTTGGTGCAGTTCGCCATAAGGGATTTATTCCATGGGATGATGATATTGATGTGATTATGCCGCGTCCTGATTACGAACGTTTTCTGGAGATTGCCCACAGCGGAGAGATTGAAGGCTGTCAGGTAATGGACGATTATCATGATATGCCTGTGAATACACCATTTGCAAAGTTAGAAAAACCAGATATCAAGGTTTCATATAAATTAAAACGGGAACAGCAGAATCTTTGGATGGATATTTTTCCGATGGATGGAATGCCTTCGGATGACCGTGAACTTGACCGGCATTTAAAAGAACTCAAACATTTAGATTACTGTCTGTGGCAGGCTCAGAGTGCGGAACAAAAGATTGGCAATCCAATAAAGCGGATTGCAAAAGGAGTACTCTTTTTTTGGTATCGGCGAAAAGGCAGCCTGTACTATGCAAAGAGAATGACTGCATGTGCCAAGAAATATCCATATGAAGAGTGTGAATATGTTGGCTGCAGTGTAGGAAAGTATGGAAAAAAAGAACGAATCAGAAAATCGGATTTTGAGGAGCGCTGTCTGATGCAGTTTGAAGGACAGCAGTTTTATGTTTCCAAAGGATATGATATATATTTAAAAAATTTATATGGGGATTATATGACCATTCCCAAAGAAGAACAGAGACATATTCATTTAGAAGAGCAGGAGGAGCAAAGATGAATGTTGCATTACTTACAGCAGGCGGTATAGGAACACGCATGCACAATGAGATCCCAAAACAGTTTATTAACATTGACGATAAGCCTTTGATCGTTTACACAATGGAAAAATTCCAGTCACATCCAAGTATCGATTATATCTGTGTCGTATGTCTGGATGGATGGCATGAGATTTTAAAAGCATATGCAAAACAGTTTGGCATTACAAAGCTGAAATGGGTAGTTTCCGGTGGAAAAAATGGGCAGGAATCGATTCATAATGGTCTTATGGCGATTGCACAGGAATGCAGTGACGATGATTATGTTATGGTACATGATGGAAACCGTGCTCTGGTATCACATGACATCATTTCTGATTCCATTCGTATTTGCAAAGAAAAAGGATCAGCAGTTGCTGCAATCCCTTGTACAGAAGCAATTTTCCGTTGTGAGGATGCAGAAAATACCTGTGCAAATATCTCAATTCCAAGGGAAGATGTTGTAAGAACACAGACACCTCATACTTACCCAATCGGTAAACTCTTATGGGCACACGAAGAGGCTACAAAGAGAGGAATCACAAATACAGCAGCATCCTGTGTACTGATGCAGGAACTGGGAGAGACGGTTTATTTTTCATCAGGTTCGGAAAAGAACTTAAAGATCACAACCGTTGACGATATGCAGATTTTTAAAGCACTGCTTCATGTAGAAGGGTAATGGGTGAGACGGATGTTGTTGGATAATACAGAGTATTTAGAACAACTGAAAGAAGTTGTGGAAAATTCAGGATTGGATTGGAACCGTCTGGATAAAAAATCTGTGATGGTTACCGGTGCAGCAGGTATGCTTGGTTCTGGCATGGTTGACCTGCTTATTTACTTAAATGAGCATACGGATCTGACTATAAATATCTACGCTTTGGGAAGAACAGAGAGCAAACTGAGACAGCGCTTTTTACCATTTATCGACAAGTCATATTTTCATATCATAACGATGGATATCAGTACTGAGATGCATATGGAAGAGGATGTAGATTACATTATCCATGCTGCAAGCAATGCAGATCCTGCAATGATGGCAAAATATCCGGTAGATACGTTACTTGCAAATGTGGTAGGTATCAATAATTTATTAGATCTTGCAAAACGAAAAAATGCACAGAGAGTATTGTATGTTTCGTCGGGTGAGATGTATGGACAGCCGGATGATACATTAAAGAATGGCTTTTATGAGGGATACTGTGGAGTGGTTGATTATGCCAATCCAAGATCATGTTATCCGTCTGGAAAACGTGCGGCGGAAGTATTATGTCAGAGTTATATCAGTCAGTATGATCTGGATGTAGTCATTGTGCGTCCATGCCATTGCTATGGTCCGACAATGACAGCGACAGACAGCAGGGCAGTATCACAGTTTTTCCGGAAAGTACTAAGTGATGAGGATATTGTATTAAAGAGTGATGGAACCTTAGAGCGTTCTCATTGTTATGTTACAGATGCAGTAATGGCAATGTATTATGTTCTGCTGAAAGGAGAAAACGGTGGTGCATACAATATTGCTGATCAGGCATCTCAGGCAGACATCAAAACACTTGCTTCGCTGATTGCAGGTGCAAAGAATAAAAAAGTCGTATTTGATCTGCCGGATGAACAGGAAAAGAAAGGATTTTCTAAGGTTGTTAAGGCAGTATTAGACGGACAGAAGTTAGAACACCTTGGATGGAAACCGCAGGTACATTTAGAAGAGGGTGTGGAGTGCACACTTCGTATTTTAGAGAATATATAGAGGGATACACAGATGGGAGAAGTGACAAGAAGCCTTTCCGAGGGCAAATTTTTTCTTCGAATATCAAAAAAGATAAAAAAAGCAAATAAGCAGTTTTGGAAGTATGTTGACCGTGCACTGGCAAATGCATACAATTATATGAGGTTTGGGCATCTTCCGATTGATAATCATAAAATTATGATGCTTACTTCAAGGGGAACTTATAATTGTCATCCGCGGGCGATCGCAGATGAGATCATAAAACAGAATCTTCCATATGAGATCGTATGGGTTGTCCGAAAAGAAAATATCGATAATAATGAATGGTATCCGGAAAATATAAAACTCGTGCGCCGTGGTTCTTATGAATTTTATGAGGAAGCTGCTACATCAAAAGTCTGGATTGATAATTCTGTTACATTCGCGTATCTTTTTGCTAAAAAAAGAAAAGAACAGGTTTTGTTTGAAACGTGGCATGGAAGTTTTGGCTTAAAGAAATTTGATGCTTCGGTCAACAATAATAAATACTGGGTAAAAAAGGCATACCAGGAAGGAAAACAGACAGATTACTGTCTGACAAACTGTAAGTTTGAAGAAAATTTATTTAAGGATACATTTTGGGAGAATACAGAGATGCTTCCATATGGACATCCAAGAAATGATATCTTATTTACAGCGGACACAGAGGAAACAAAGAAACTGGTTGCGTCGATTAGAAAGAAGTATCAACTCGACGATGATATGCACGTTCTTTTATATGCGCCAACTTACCGCGACGTACAGAATGCAGATCTTTATGAGCTGGATTATGACGCAGTAGTGGCTGCATTGGAGGAGAGATTTGGCGGTAAATGGATTATTATGGTGCGTTATCATTTCCTTGACCGCAAACTGGCAAATCTGGATATATCAAATCCGAATATTCGTAATGCAACAGATTATCCTGATATTCAGGATCTGATGCTGGTCGCAGATATTGGTATGACAGATTATTCCAGCTGGATTTACGATTATTTCTTCACCAGAAAAAAAGCGATGCTGTATGTTCCGGATATTGAGGAATATGAATCGAAAGATCGTGAGTTTTTATTCCCTATCGAGACGACACCATTCCCGATTGCAAAAACGAATGAGGAATTGTGTGAGAATATCAGAAGTTTTGATGAAGAGAAATATCAGCGTGATTATCAGGAATTCTACGATAAGATGGAGTGTTATGAAGATGGTCATGCTGCAGAGCGTGTCGTAGAAAAATTAAAAGAAATTATGCAATAGTGGAAGGTATGGAGAAGGTGACATGGAAAAGTGCCGGTGCAATATAACAGTATGTATCGTAATCTTTTTAACAGGATTAATATTTTCTGCATCGGTCAGCGCCATGTGCCTGTCTGGAAGTTTTAATTTAAATAAGTTTTATGATGTAGGCGACATTTGTGAAGTACCGTATGTTTATTTGATGTCTTCCGGTACTGATTGGGTCTATGATGCCAGTAATGGGCAGAGTTTGATCCGAGGCGACAATGCCGTCTTTTCTTTTTCTTCCATGCAGTCAGATCAGAAGTGGCAGTACATGAAAGTGCAGATGAGTGATCAGAGTATATCGGAGATGAACTGGCATTTTTGTTTTTACGACAGTTCACATGTACTACAGGGGGAAGTAGATTCTGTCGTGACAGATGGGGAAAACCTGATTGTTACAAATGCGGGGAAATTTAAAGATGTGCTTATTATAGCAAATGGACTGAATGGAGCGACATTTCGAATTGACAGAGTAACATTATATGAAAATGAGCCGGTATTTCAGAAAGACCAGTTTTTGAGAATTGCGTCGGTTATCCTTCTGTTTTATTTGTTATCAGCATTCATATTGTGGAAAGTCATCGGCAAAAAGAAAAAAAAGGTGGATAATTATGCTCCGATTCGTCTGCTGCAGAATGGATATATGGAATTTGGAAAAATGATCTGCAGATTATTCCCTGATATTTATAAGATGTCTCCAAAGTCCAGAAGCAGGGTGCGCAGGGGATTATTGCTGCTCATGTTTATTGCCATGACGGTAACGGATGATACTGCCAATTATAAAAAGACCGGTTATAACTATCTGCTGCTGGTATGTATGGGAATCCTGCTGCTGATCGCAGTATTTATGATAGAAAGACCTCTTAAGCGGCTGTATTGGAAGAAACCAATGATATTGTGCTGGTTTATCCTGTGGGTGCTTGCATGTATATCGGATCTTTTTATCTATAAAGATTTTCATTATACCGGATATATCATGCTTTTTATTTTCGGATTTTTGATTTTTGCGTGGGGAAACATGGAACATCCGAAAGAATTTGTCATAGATATGATCCAGGCAATCAGACTCAGTTTCCTTCCGGCATGTCTGTTTTGTGTTTGGTTTCGTCCGGTGACGGAAGGAATACGATATGCCGGTATCAATAACAACCCGATTCCGTTTGCAATGTATCTGAATATGGTGATCCCATGTTTTTGTGCATCACTGCTGGAAAAACAGAAGAAGAAAAAGAAATACAGTCTCTGGTTTGAAATCGTGGATATCGCAGCAATATTAACTGCAATTTATATGGAGTGGAAAACACAGTCAACATTTTCGATCATGTTATTGCCGATGATCCTGGTTGCATTTTTAATACAGGGAATCCATATGGACATCCATATAAAAAATAGAAGATTCATCCGATATCTGCTGCTTATGGCATGTTTGGCATTACCGGTATTTTTAGGAGCTGACTGGGCGCTAAAAAATGTGTCGGTAAAATATGGGACGCAGATTATTTTTGATAATGATGCCTTTAAGGAGAAGATGCAGGATTATAATATTGTGGGGACGGAAGTTGTTTATGCATCTGGAATAGGGGAAAGCCGTATTGCAAAGAAAATTGGTGCTTCAAAAAGCCTTGATCAGTTGACGAGCGGCAGAACACAGTATTATAAGGTGTATCTTAGAAATATGAATCTATTGGGACATTCCGGTTCCGCACATTTTTATGGGGGGAAGCATCAGGCGCATAATGCACTTATCATGATCGCATACCGGTATGGTGTCTTTGCGGTAATACCGTATGCAATGTTAATGATGTATTTTTTTGTGACGGCGGTACAGAAATTCTGGAAGAAACGTGAGTCGGCAGAACTGTGGTTTTTATTTGTCATATCATGGTGTGTTGGGATCATGATGATGTGTGATAATGTGGAACAGCCGTTCCGATGGATCTGCTGGGTTGTATATTTTGTTGGTATGGGATATTTTTTCTCGGAACAAAGCATTGAAAACGGGTTGGAGTGAGAAAATGATGCGGCATATAGGAAAATTTTTGATCATATTCTGGGTATGCGTGATGCTTGGACTGGTAACGGGAATGTTTTTTTCATCGAGGATACAGTTTGCAGGAAACGGAATCAAATATGATCCCGGAGACGATTTCTATCAGGTGGGAGAAATATTTGAGTTTTCGGATGGTCAGGTAGCGGGAGCAAAAGATATTACAAAACAGGGACGGATCCGGTGGACATTTAAAAATCCGTTTTACGGAACAGCAAGTTCTTATCTTTTGTTTTTTATCGAGGGACAGGCAGTAAATGGACATACAGTGACGGTGCGGCTGCAGGATGAGAACAAAGAAGATATTACGCAGATCGCACAGATTGCCGGAGAAGGATGGAATATAGCTCCTTTTTCCGTACAGGAGGCGAAGAGGTTTCGCATTGTGCTGGATATAGGGGATGATTGTGGTGTTGCGATTACAGCGGTGAAAATACTGGAGAGGAATCCGGCAGGATATGAGATGCTTTTGATCGCGACATTGATCAGTTCCTGCTTCTATGCAGCAGTCTGTGTATTATATGGTATCTGGAAGAAAAAACATGGCACGAAACCATTTGGACAGTTTTTTATCTTACTTTTACAGAAAGGTTATGTGCGGATTGGAGAATGTGGCATAAGATGGAGAAAAAGACTGGGGGGGGTTTGGTCTGTAGTATTGCGGCAGATCTTATGGATTCTGTTATTCTGGTGCTGTTTTATAACGGAAACGAATGGAAGCTATTTTAAAAGCGAAGCACACAGAAATCTTTTGATAGCTGGAAGTGTTCTACTGATAGTGATCGGAATGCTGTATGCAGGGAAAAAAATAAGACTGTACCGCTGGGATACTATGTTGTCAAAATCTTATTTTGCATTTGCAGTATGCCTTGCGTTATCTGATTTTATGCTCCATAAGAAAGCAGGAGGAGAAGGAATCGTTCTGTTGTTTGTTGTTCCATTTGTGATCTTTATGTGGCAGAATATGGAGAAACCGAAGGAATTGTTTTATGATGTGCTGATTGCCGTAATTGTGATCGGTGTTATAATTATGCTCGATCGGGTAATGTTTGGAATGGAAACAAACAGTGTTGCAACAATTTTCTGGTCAGATCTCGCAACAAATGCGGACAGAAAAAGAGTTTTAAAACAATTTATCTGGACAATGAGTCCGTGGGGACATAATGGGACATTTACCTGTTTTGGTGAAAAGCAGGCGATATACAGTGGAGCACTTGGAGTGTTGTACCGTTATGGGGTGTTTGCGTTTATTCCATATATGGTAATGATCGTATGCTACTTTGTGAAACTGGTTCAGAGTATATCAAAGAAGTGGTATATTGCTTTATGCGGTGTGGTTTTACTGGCAGTTTCCTGTGTGACAGATTTTGAACTTGTATTCGGAAACTGGTACTGGATTTTGTTTTATTTGTGTATGGGATATTTTTTTTTCTAACAGATTGGGGGAAAATAAAAATGCGCCTTTTGGTAGTGGAAGATGAAAAGGATTTAAATCATATTATAGCGAAAACATTACGGGATGCCGGGTATGTGGTAGAAACCTGCTATGATGGGAAAACAGCGTTGGATTATCTGCTGTCGGATGAGGTTTATGATGGTGTTTTGTTAGATGTCATGATACCTGAGATCGATGGCTTTCGTGTGCTGGAAAAAGTTAGAAGAGCCGGAATCGAGACACCGGCTCTTTTTTTAACGGCCAAAGATGATACGGATGATATTGTTACGGGGTTAGATATCGGGGCAGATGATTACATAGTGAAGCCATTTTCATTTAAAGAATTGTTGGCAAGAGTAAGGGTAATGACACGGAGAAAACCGGAAATTCAGGAGAACGTATACCGTTGTATGGATCTGACGGTTAATTATAATACACATGAAGTAAAAAGAGGAAACAGTCTGATCAATCTGTCACCGAAAGAATTTCAGGTATTATTATTTTTAGTAAGAAATAAAAATATTGTGGTTACAAGAGAACAGATTGCGGAAAATATATGGGATATTGATGCAGGAGGAAATTCAAATGTGATCGATGTATATATCCGATATCTGCGCAGAAAGATTGATGATGATTTTGAATATAAAATGATACAGACTGTGAGAGGGGCTGGGTATATATTAAAATGCGAAGATTAAAACAAATTTCGATTAAAAGATATATTATTATTGGAATTATGCTCAGTATGCTTCTGATTATGCTTCTGATGCTTGCACTTGTAAATAGACTGGCTGAGGGTGCAATTGAGGAAGACGTACAGGTTTTTTTGATAAATGAAATGGTTGATGCATCCAGAAATTTTTCTTTCAAAGATGGAAAATTCAAGAAAGGTGAAAAATACAAAGAAGATGTCGATGATGATGAGTATTTACTGATTTTAAATAAAGATGGAGAAGTACTCTATGGACAATATCCTGAAAATTTAAATCCGCATGTTAAAATTAACAGAGGACGCCTTGTTACAGTAAAGGGAAAGCAGAAAATATACTATATGTACGACAGGACAAGCAGGCGGTTGTCAAAAGAGTATGGAGATAAAATATATACAAGAATTGTTGTAAATAAGCAAAATATTCGAAGTGAATATTTAAAAATAAAATACGAAGGTTATTTGATGGCAGCAATCATGTTGTTTCTTGTATTATTGTATTCCCTGTATATGGCAAAAAAGATTACAGCACCACTGGAACAGATGTGTCGTGTTGCAGAGAATGTGGGAACAGATGATAATTTGTCTGCGAGAGTTGATTATGATGGAAGGTTTGAAGAAATCCGTGTGTTATCTGAGGCAAATAACCGCATGTTAGCGCGTATAGAGCATATGTTTCAGGTACAGCGCCAGTTTAATTCTGATGTTGCACATGAATTACGTACACCGGTTGCTGTTGTTTTGGCACAATGTGAGTATATCAGTGAAAAAAAGCCGAGTTTGGAAGATTATCAGGAATTTGCAGAAGTGATTGAAAGGCAGACAAGAAAAACGAATGAAATCATTGAAAAGCTGCTTAATTTAAGCAGGATGGAACAGGGGAGAATTAAAGTCCAGTATGAGATGGTTAATTTACAGGATCTGCTACAGGCAATATGTGAGGATGAGCAGGAAAAATCTGGAGAAAATCTGAATATCAGCTTTAAACTTGAACCGATAGAAGCATATATAGATATCCAGCTTATGACGATCCTTGTGCACAATCTGATTGATAATGCCGTGAAATACAGTGGCAATGATGTAAAAATTGAAGTAGGGACAAGACAGGTAGAAAATGAAATCAGATTATGGGTCATGGATCATGGCTGCGGTATCAGTAAAATAGATCAAAAAAATATTTTCCAGCCATTTTACAGGTCGGAAAAATCAAGAAACTCAAAGGGAATCGGCTTAGGACTTTCCCTTGTGCAAAGGATTGCAGAATTGCATGGAGGAAGGATACAGGTAGAGAGCGAGCTGGGGAAAGGAAGCACATTTACACTGATATTACCGGTAAAAAAGGAAGTTTAATGGAATTTTAATGTTTCTATAATAGAATAAGACGCGTGATTAAAAAAATTATCATAGAGGTATACGACAGATATGACACATTTAGACGCGTTAGAAGCAGAGGCGATTTATATTATGCGTGAGGTAGCAGCAGAATGTGAAAAGCCGGTAATGCTATATTCTATAGGAAAAGATTCATCTGTTATGCTGCATCTTGCAATGAAAGCATTTTATCCGGAAAAGCCGCCGTTTCCGTTTCTTCATGTCAATACAACATGGAAATTCAGGGAAATGATAGAGTTTCGGGATAAAACGGCCAGAGAACTTGGAATTGAGATGTTAGAGTACATCAATGAAGATGGAGTACGACAGGGAATCAATCCGTTTGATCATGGATCAGCATATACGGATATTATGAAAACGCAGGCGCTGAAGCAGGCGTTGGACAAGTATGGATTTACGGCTGCCTTTGGAGGAGGCAGACGGGATGAAGAAAAATCAAGGGCAAAGGAAAGGATTTTTTCATTTCGAAATGAACAGCATGCCTGGGATCCGAAAAACCAGAGACCGGAAATGTGGAAACTTTTTAATACCCGTATCAATAAGGGAGAAAGTATCCGTGTTTTTCCGCTGTCTAACTGGACGGAAAAGGATATCTGGCAATATATAAAGCAGGAAAATATTCCGATTGTATCACTTTATTTTGCGAAGGAACGACCTGTAGTCAGGCGTAACGGACAGCTTATCATGGTGGATGATGATCGTATGAAACTGTTGCCGGGAGAAAAAATAGAGCAGAAAATGGTGAGATTTCGAACATTGGGATGCTATCCGTTAACGGGAGCAATGGAATCATCGGCTGGGACACTGGATGCAATTATTGAAGAGACACTTGCATCTGTTGAATCAGAACGTACAAGCAGGATCATTGATTCCGATGGTGGAGCAGCCAGCATGGAAAAGCGAAAACGAGAGGGATATTTTTAAGATGAAAAATGATTTGCTGAAATTTATAACATGCGGAAGCGTAGATGATGGAAAGTCAACTTTGATAGGTCATATGCTGTATGATGCAAAGTTGATCTTTACAGATCAGGAAAAGGCACTGGAGCTGGATTCGAAGGTAGGATCCAGGGGAGGAAAAATAGATTATTCACTTTTGCTGGACGGACTGATGGCAGAACGTGAACAGGGAATAACGATTGATGTAGCATATCGTTATTTTACGACGGAAAACAGAAGTTTTATTGTGGCAGATACACCCGGTCATGAAGAATATACCCGTAATATGGCAGTAGGGGCATCATTTGCATCACTGGCAATTATTCTGGTTGATGCCAGTCAGGGTGTGCTTTTACAGACAAAACGTCATGCCAGGATATGCGCTCTTATGGGAATACGTCATTTTGTATTTGCAGTGAACAAAATGGATCTGGTGAACTATGATCAGATGCGCCTTGCTAAAATAGAAAAAGCAATACAGGTTTTGATGGCAGAATTTCAATATAAAACAATGAAAATTATTCCGGTATCTGCAACAGAGGGTGACAACATCACAAAAAAATCGGAGCAGATGTTGTGGTATACCGGTCCAACGCTGCTTGCTTATCTGGAAGAGGTTGATGTATCAGAACCCCAGGAAAAGCAGGCCTTTCTTATGCCGGTTCAAAGGGTATGCCGCCCTGATTCTGATTTTCGGGGGTTTCAGGGACAGGTTGAATCGGGAGAAGCTACAATAGGGGATATCATATCTGTACGGCCGAGTGGAGAAAAAGCCAGAATCATTCAATTGTTCTGTGGTGACAGGAAAACAGAAAAAATTATAAAAGGTCAGGCGGTTACGATCCAATTGGATACGGAGATAGATATATCGCGCGGATGTGTTTTGGAAAAAGATGCAGAGCTTGAAATTGGTTCTATGTTTGCAGCAAAGATTCTGTGGATGGATGATAATGCTCTGGTAGCTGGCCGTAATTTTATTCTTAAACTGGGGACGCAGATGGTTCCGGCAACCGTTATGAACATCAAATATAAAGTTGATGTAAATACGGGAGAGGAGGTATTTGCGGATACTATTTATAAAAATGAGATTGCATTTTGTGAGATATCGACAGGAAGTAAAATTGTATTTGATAAATTTGAAAATAACCGTGAACTGGGCGCACTTATATTAATTGACAGGATCAGTAATATGACCTCGGCATGTGGGGTTGTGGTACATGCGTTAAGGAGAGAGGCAAATCTGACCTGGCATAATATGGATATTACAAAAGAACTGAGGGAAAACCAGTTAGGACAACAGGCAGTTACAGTCTGGTTTACAGGGTTGTCTGGTTCCGGAAAATCTACATTGGCGAATGCATTGGAAAAACGTCTTTTTGCAATGGGCAGACATACAATGCTTTTAGATGGGGATAATATCCGGATGGGACTTAATAAAAATCTTGGTTTTGAAGAAAAAGACAGAATTGAAAATATCCGTCGTGTTGCAGAAGTGGCGAAACTGATGAATGATGCAGGTCTGATCGTTATGACAGCTTTTATTGCTCCATACAGACAGGATCGGAGAAATGCCAGAGAAATAATCGGAGACAGATATATTGAAGTATATGTGAGTACGTCATTAGAGGAATGTGAAAGAAGAGATGTAAAGGGGCTGTATCGAAAAGCAAGAAATGGTGAAATTGCTAATTTTACAGGTGTTTCCAGTCCTTATGAAAAGCCTGAATATGCAGATGTTACAGTAGATACCAGTCAATATAGTGTAGATGAGAGTGTTGAAATGATATTAAAGGCAATGAAACCATACCTGCAGTCACGGAGGAATGAAAGATAGAATGAGTATTGTATATATCAGTGTCGGAATGCAAAAAACAGGAACAACTGCACTGCAGAGTTTTATGCGGGAAAATGAGAAAGCACTTGAAAATCAGGGATGCTGCTATCCGTTACTGAAACTTGGAATAGCGTCAAAATATAATGATAGAAATGCACATTTTCTTGTTTATCGGGCTTCTGAGATAGAAGAGAAAAGTGACCGGGAAGATGAGGAACGAAGAGTAAGAGAAAAAGCATTTACAGATTTGGGTGATCTGGCAAAAACATATCCGAAGATTATATTATCGGATGAATTGATATGGCACAGATATTTAGATGTAAAAGATTTTTGGAAAAATGCGGTAAACGATTTCAAAAAGATTCAATGTGATGTAAAAGTGATTGTTTATTTAAGACGACAGGATTTGTTTATACAGTCATTGTGGAATCAGAGTGTAAAGGCAATGCCGAGAATAGAAAAAACTTTTGAGGAATGCATCCGGACAAATCAGTTCAAATACTATCCATTGGATTATTATAAAAATCTCTGTAAAATCGCAGAAGCTGTTGGCAGGGAAAATATAATTGTACGGGTATATGAAAAGGGACAGTTTGAAGGGGAAGAACATACGATATATTCGGATTTCCTAAAAAGCATAGATGTCAAAATGACGGACGAATTTACAAAAGAGAATGTGATACCAAATGACAGTCTTGATGGAAATTTCATAGAATTAAAACGAATTATGAATCAGATTCCGGATTATAAACTGACAAATGATTTTATGAGAAATCCGATGTGCGCAGCAAGCGGATTTTGTAAAAATACAGATTCATTGGGGAAAATGGGGATGTTTTCCTATGCACAGCAGTTAGAGTATCTGAAGCAGTTTCAGGAAAGTAATCAAAAAACGGCAAAAGAATTTTTGAACAGATCAAATGGGGTACTTTTTTATGATCCGGTTTTGGAACAAAAACAGTGGACATTAGAACCAGAAAAAATGTACCGGGATCTGCTGGTTATGATGTGTGAAGAATTTTGTGAGCAGGAAAAAAAGATTACGGAATTGCGGAAGGAGACACAGATATTAAAAGAAGAGGTAAGAAAATTGAGAAATAGTCTGTTTTTCCGTGGATATAGAAAATTGCGCAGAATTTTCATAAAGGATTGATCATAAAAGATATGAGGCAGGAGAAAATGCCATGAATACACACAAAGGAAAAACAGGGCGCTTTGCTGTTTCAATGTTAAAAGTAGGTATTATTGGATTCGGTGGGGGAAATGCTCTGATCCCGTTGATTGAAAAGGAGGCAGTACAAAAAGAGAAGTTCCTGACCGAAGAAGACTTCGAGAGGAAGGTTGTTGTTGCAAGTATAACGCCAGGAGCACTTCCGATAGAATTGGCTGGTGGAATAGGCAGACAGTTAAGTGGCATGAAAGGAATGCTGATCGGGGCATCTGCAATAGCTTTTCCTGGGACTGCTGCTATGCTTATTATGCTGGTGTTTACCCTGCTGGCAAGCCAGAGCGTAATACATCAGATCGAATTTTTGTTTGTGGGTATTACGGGATATATTTTATGCCTGTTAGCAGGATATTTGAAAGGGACGATACAAAAAGTGCCGGAAAAAAGCCGGTATCTACATATTATGGTTATGTGTATAGTCTTTTTTATAACTGGCATGAAAAATATATATAAAATTATGGGGATACATAAGGAAGTTCCTGTGTCCCTTTCCACAAGTCAGGTATTTGCAGTGGTTTTCTTTTTTATGATATATACAGGAAAGAAAAAATCAAAAGTAAATATGATAGTTGTAGATATAATCTGTCTTTTCTATATTTTTAGTGGTTCAAACATGATGACAACTGAAATAAAATATTTACATTTTGGAATATCATTGGTTATGTTTGTTCTTGGGACACGGGAGTTTGGAAAATCGATTATGGCTGAAAAAGACATAATACGTGATAGACTGTTAAAGAATGTACAGTGGACATTAGTTGTAAAAGGATTATTGATTTCAATGATTGTTATAATTCCGGCTGTTTTTGTAACAAAAGAGAGTATTCCGTTTATGGGAAAGGGAATTTTATCATCATGGATGTCATTTGGAGGTGGAGACGCATATCTGACAGTAGCAGACGGTCTGTTTATTGATGAAAAAATGATATCTGAGGATTTGTTTTATGGATATCTCGTACCAATTGTAAATGTACTTCCAGGATCTATTTTATGTAAAGTATTAAGTGGGATAGGGTATATGATTGGTTATTATGCATCTCAAAATATCTTGGCGGGATGTGTGGTTGCAATAGCTGGTTTTTTCTGTGGAATTTTTGCATCATGCAGTGTTTTTGGAATTGTGGAAAACATTTATGAGATACTGGATGAGTTACCGGTATTTTGCAAAATTAAAAGATGGATACGCACGGTTGTATCTGGGTTAATGCTTTCGGTTATCAGTTCACTGATTTATCAAAATGTGAGATTGCAGCGAAATTATGGATACAGATATTTGACAGTTATTACGATGGGGATATTTATGATGGATTCATTTATGCAAAAGTCAGGTATTGAAAGTAAAAAAATAGTAATGCTATCGGTTTCTCTGGCGTTTGTAATTTGTAATGTTTTATATGCATGACAAATGTGGAAACGTTGACAAAAGATATGGAAAGTGATACTTTTTTACTATAAGCATATAAGGAAATAAAAGGAAAGGGGAGATTTGGTAACATGAAGATAAAACAGTTGATGGCGATCGGTCTTAGTGCACTGATGGTTACAGCTTCGGCTGCACCGCAGACTGCTTTGGCAGAAACATTGGAGGAAGTAACAGAAGCGTCGGAAATGCCGGAGGCAGAAACGGAGACGGAGACTGCAGGGAACGAAACGGAAGATGCGGAAACGGAAACAGCCGGGACAGAAGAATTAGAAACAGAGGAAACAGAAACATCCGGAACAGAAGAATTAGAAACAGACGAAACGGAAACATCTGAGACGGAGACTGCAGAGACAGAAAACACTGAAGCGGCAGCGGAAACAGAGATAGATGAAACAGAAGATACAGAATTAGATACCGAGATCATGACATACGGTGCAGGCGGACTGAGTGTTAATGTTGTAAGCGATTATGGTGCGGATGGAACGGATAAGAAAGCAGATACGACTGCATTCCAGAATGCGTTAAATGCAGTAAGAGATGCAGGAGGCGGTACCGTTACAGTTCCAAACGGAAAATATTATATTGACAAGTCACTTGTGATCTATTCTGATACAACACTTTCTTTAAGCAGTGGTGCGGAAATTATCAGAACGGTTTATGACGTGCCGATGATCAGAGATTATTCCGGCACCCAGTCAGAGGTTTTGGGTGGTCAGGGATATGGTTATGCAAAAAATATTACGATTACCGGAGGTACATGGAACGGTAATGTGTCAGGCAAGAGTTTTGCAACCAAAGAAGACATTATGCGTATTTACTGTGCAACAAATGTAAAGATATCTGACTGTACCATAAAGGGTGTATGCGGAGACCATCATCTTGATTTTGCGTCTGTAGATAAGATCAATGTCAGCAATGTGAAGTTTAGCGGGTTTGTCAAATTGTCTACGGTAGATTACAGTAGTTTGGAGAAAGGTGATGAAAACCAGAATGAGCTGAATTCTGATACACTTTCTTCTATTACCTCAGAGGCAGTTCAGTTTGATATGTTTGAGGGGAAAGGCTGTAAAAATGTGACGGTGTCCGGCTGTACATTCGACGGAGTATTAAGCGGTGTCGGAAACCATCACGAAAAAGAAAATACATCCAACATAAAGATTTTAAATAATACATTTAAAAATGTTGAGAATACCTGTGTGAATTTATACAGCTTTACCACGACCGAGGTATCAGGGAATACGGCAACAAATGTCAGAAGTTTTGCACGTGTGTATGGCGGAAGCGACTGCACTATCGATAATAATACGATTTCAACGTATACAGACACGGCAAAGAGCAAGTTCAATATGTTCCGTGTCAGTGATAAAGCAGTTCTGACGATTTCAAATAATACTATAAATGGTGCAGGTCTTGCAGGTATTAAACTGGATGGCAGTTCAAACGCCAATATTACGGGAAACAAGATCAGTAAAACACCATATAATGCGATTACGGTAAATGAATCAACAGCGATGATCAGTAAGAATACAATCACAAACGCGGGGAATATCGGTGTTTATTTCAGCAAGGGAAAAGGAAGTGCGAATAATAATACAATCACCGAAGCGGCTTTGCGTGGAATCGGTATTCAGAATAAGAGTCAGGTGACAGCCATCAGTGGTAATACGATCACGAAAGGCAAAGAGCAGGGAATCTATGTATCTGAGAATTCCAAGGTTGACAGTATTACGAAGAATACAGTTAAAAACAGTGGAACAGATGCGATCAGTATTTTAAATGCAACGGTTACGACAATCGGTGGAAGCACAGAAAATAAAAATACGATCAATACACCTGGAGCTTCCGGTATCTATGTAAGTGGAGCTGTTGTAACAGAGATTTCATCAAATGAAATCAGTGATGCAGCGAAGACAAGCGGTGCTGCTGCAATTCGCCTGAATAATATTACAACTTCCGTAAAAGTGGCGAATAATAAACTGACAGCGTCAAAACAGTATGGCGTGTATACCACATCTGCAACGGCTGATATTACCGGTAATGTAATCGACACACCAGCACTTACCGGTATTTATGTCAAAGGTGGATCCGGTGTAAAAGTTATAAATAATAAAATTAGCGGAAACAAAGGTGGATCCGGTATTTATCTTGTTGAAAAGGCATCCGCATCAGGTATCAATGGAAATACGATCGCAAATTCCAAGGAAAATGGTATTTATATTAAAGATTCGACAGCTAAAACCATTTCGGAAAACACGATTACCAGTCCTGGAACCAGAGGTATCAGTTTTAGCGCCGGAAAAGCAACGACAGTAAGCAAAAATACGATCACAAAACCGAAGCAGGATGGTATATATGTTGCTGAGAAATCAAAAGTTACGACGATTGGCGGAACGAAGAAAGAAAAAAATACCATCACAACGGCAGGCGTAAATGGAATCGCTGTAAAATCAGCAGTTGTGACGACTGTATCCGGCAATGACATTACCGGTTCAAAGTCAGCGAACATCCGTGTTGAGTCAGCAACAGATGCTGTAACGATCAGTCAGAATACCCTGACTTCTGCGTCAAAACAGGGAATCAGCGTAAATGGCAGAAAAATCAAGATTAACAGTAATACTGTAAAAAAATCGGGAACATACGGTATTTATATCGAAGGTTCTAAAACAAATGGAAGTGTTACAAAAAATACGGTAGATAAAGTTACCAGTGGAAACGGTATTCGTGTATGTGACGGTAAGATCAGTCTGACAGGCAATACCGTAAAGAATACAAAGAGCCAGGGAATCTATGTTGCAAAAGGAACGGTTACCTTAAAAGATAATAAGGTATCAGGAACGAAAGATAAAGGATTCAAGGCAGCTGGTGGAAAAGTATATTTTGTTGATGGAAATGCAAAAATGCTGTTGTCCGGTAAAAAGCTGATCGTACAGGGGGCAGCTGACAGCAAATCCAAATCCATTAATATTCCTGCAAAGGTTACTGTTGGAAATGTATCTTTTGATGTGACATCGATCCAGGACGGTGCGTTTAAAGGAAATAGTAAGATCACAGATGTGACAGCAGGATCAGGCTTAAAGAAAATTGGAAACAGTGCGTTTGAAAAGTGCAGCAAACTTAAGAGTGTAAATGTATCATCCACAAAGTTAAATTCAATTGGTAAAAAAGCATTTTATAATTGTAAGTCGTTGACAACAGTGACATTAAAGACGACAAAACTTACAAAAAGTAATGTGGGTGCAGATGCATTTGCAAAGACAAATGCAAAATGTACATTCAAGGTACCGAAAAATAAGGTTTCTGCTTATAAGAAGATATTTAAGAGTAAAGGCGCAGCTGCCAAAATTAAAGTAGTAAAAAATTAAATAAAAGATAGCATGAATCTATTGTTTGTAATGCAAGATAAGCCGATTCGACTGCAAAAAGCAGTCGGATTGGCTTTCATGTTTAAGGGGAAAAATGTCTGGAGGAAAAACAGGAAGGATTATCAGAATTATTTCGATTGCAGGTGTGTTTATGCTTGCTTTAAGTGGAATATTGCGTGTGAATGCTGCGATGATACCTGATGAGACTGTGGACACAGAGGTAATGACAGAAAGCGTGATTGAAGACTCGTCGGAGGACACAGAGACAGTTGAACTGGAAGAGACTGAAACGGCAGAAGAAACAGTTGAACCGGAAGCAGTGGAAGAAACAACAGAGACAGTTGAACTGGAAGAAACGGAAGCAGTGGAAGAAACAGAAACAGCTGAACTGGAAGAGACTGAATATCAGGAGAAAAAAGCAAAAAACAGTGATGTAATTATTTCCGGAGGATTTCGTATTTATAATGTGAATGCGAAGTCAATTGACAGATTGCAGAGTGTACTGACGGAAGCAGCAGAAACGGCGACGGATGAATGTCCAAGTAAAGTCATTATTGAGCCGGGAATCTACACATTATCAAAAACACTTCGAATTTCAAGCAACACATATCTGTCGATGCATGGGGTTACATTCCTGCAAAAATCAGGTGCTGCTGGAAATATGCTTAAAATTGGAATTAATTCGGGAACGGAACAGGGATACTGCTACAAAAATATTATATTGTCTGGGGGAACCTGGAATAAAAATCAAAATAGTGGAAGCTCTGTCATTAAGGTCGGTCATGCAGCGAATTTTTGCATGGATGGAGTGACCGTCATGAATGTCGTAAATGGTCATCTCATGGAGGCAGCAGGGATTAATGGATTTTATATAAAAAAATGTACTTTTATGAACCAGATAAATGATATGGCTACGCTTGGATCTGCAGTACCTGTATATGAGGCAATCCAGTTTGATATTCTTGAAAAGACGCATATGAAAAGTTATGCCAGTGAGGATTTAAAAAACCAGAATATTGTTGTGGAGGATTCTACGTTTCAAAATGTTCCAAGAGGTGTTGGCAATCATACATCAATTTTGAACAACCCAACAGAAAATGTAAAGATTGAAAGAAATTTGTTTGAAAGTATTACGGATGTTGCAATCCGGGGGGAGGGGTATCTCAATCTTACGATCAGGGATAATGAAATCCGGAGGAGCAGGAGCGGAATTATGATTTTATCGCTTCGTAATTATGGCGGCACATATCTGGGAAGTACACTGGCATCAGAAAGTCAGACGGAAGCAGTTTCTCCGTCTTATTATTGTATCCCGGTTAAGAATCAGAAAATTGTGATTGAAAATAACACTATCTTATGTGATGACAAAATGATTACTGCACAAAGTGCATGTTATGGAATATTGATTGAGGGAGTAAAATATACAACAGATCAGAAAATAGCAGGAAAAGACACAATACCGGCAGGCGATTACTTTATCAGTGGTGTAAAAATTGCAAACAACCGGATTGACAAGGCACAGTATGGAATTGCGCTGAATAATACGAAAAAAGCAACCGTAAAATCAAATCAGTTAAATAGTGGGCAGATGCAGTCAAGAGATGGAATATATTTTGCGCAGGGGAGCACACAGTGCAGTGTTATTTCAAATACAATCAATGGATTTAGCGGAAGTGGGATCCTGTTTGCACAAAACAGTTCTGCAAAGTCTGTTTCGAATAATAAAATCGGTGCAACGGGTAAATATGGAATCTGTGTTCAGGGGGCATCGGTACAAAAGATCGTGTCAAACAATGTCACACAAACAGAAAATAAGGGGATTGTTATTTATGAGAATGCAAAGGTTGAAAAAATTGAAAAAAATATAGTGGGATCCTGCAAAGAATACGGGATTGTGATTGGAGATGTGAAGAAAAATGTTTCCATACAAAATAATACGGTTACGGAATGCAATAACAATCAGATTTATGTGAATACGGGAAATATAAAATATAAGGTAACTATCACCAAAAATAAACTGAAAGGAATGCTTTCAGGATATGGAATCAGGGTGGACAGTGGAAATATTAAAGTGTTTTCCAATAAAATTGATACAAGCGGTGTAGGTGTGTACTTAGGTACGGATGTAAAAGGAATCATTGAAAAAAATGCATATAAAAATATGGGTATGTATCAGATTTATGCTGTAAACCAGTATAACGATAAAGGCTATCAGACATATACCAATATTTCTAAACCAGGTTCACTGAAGGCTACTGCCAAAAATAAAACCAGTATCCGGTTAACATGGAAGAAAATAAAGGGAGCAGAAAAATACGAAATATATCGTGCTACATCGAAAAACGGTACATATAAAAAAATAGCGGCAGTATCTGAAAAAAGCAGGAAGAAAGCAGGCGGGTATATAGATAAAAGGCTAAAGAAAAACAAGCGTTACTATTATAAAATCCGTCCATATGCAAAATCTCCGAATGGAAAAGTAAAAATGCAGGGAATATACAGCAAGATGGTTTCTGCAAAAACCACGAAGAAATAACAGTAGGCAAGACCCCTCTTGTTTTTTAAGGTGCAGTATTATATTATATAGTAGATAGACTTTGGTTAAAAAGGCTAAATACAAATATTAAATGAACTAAGGAACTTATAAGATGAAAAAAATAATCAGGGACAATCAGTTATTGCTAAAAAAGATACTGCTGATCATATACGATATTGTGGCAGTCATCGTTTCAGGATATCTGGCACTTTTAATGCGATTTGAATTAGAGCCGTCACAGATACCGGAACAGTTCTTAAATCCATATCGCAGATACAACTGGATCATGATCATTGTGACCATCCTCATATTTTATGTATTCCGTCTGTATTCGAGTTTATGGACTTATGCGGGTGCGGTTGAACTGATGAATGTCGTGCTGGCAGGATGTGTAGTTGGAGGGTTCCAGATCGCATTTTATGCACTGATCGATGTGAGAATGCCGCGAAGCTACTGGCTGTTATTTACTATGAACCTGATCATACTGATTTTTGCAAGCCGTTATTTTTACCGGGCATTTCGCTGGCTTGTCGGATATATCCGTGGAGAAAATGCTGCAGAGATGCATCGTGTGATGGTTGTCGGAGCAGGCGCGGCGGGAAATGTCCTGATCAAGGAGATTCGTAACAGCCGTCATATCCAGAAAAAAGTCGTATGTGTGATCGATGATGACCGGGATAAGATCGGAAGTTTTATTCACGGTGTTAAGATCATGGGAAACCGTTATGAGATCCCACGCCTTGCAAAGGAACTTGCAGTAGATGAGATCATCATTGCAATGCCTGCAGTTTCCCAGAAAGAGATCAAGGACATCCTCGATATCTGTAAGGAGACCGGCTGTGAAATGAAGCGTCTGCCGGGAATCTACCAGCTTGTCAATGGGGATGTCAGTGTTGCAAAGTTAAAAGATGTAGATGTGAATGACTTACTGGGAAGAGATCCAATCGAAGTGGATCTTGATTCCATTCTTGGCTATGTGGAAAATAAAGTGATCATGGTGACTGGAGGTGGTGGAAGTATCGGAAGTGAGCTTTGCAGACAGATCGCATCCCATCATCCGAAGCAGCTGGTGCTGGTAGATATCTATGAGAATACGACTTACGATATTCAGAATGAGCTGCGCAGAAATTACCCGGAGCTGAACCTGGTTGTTCTGATCGCCTCTGTACGAAATACAAAACGTATGGATATGATTTTTGAAAAATACCGCCCGGACATTGTATATCACGCAGCAGCACATAAGCATGTACCGCTGATGGAAGACAGTCCGAATGAGGCGGTCAAGAATAATGTGCTTGGTACCTGGAAAGTCGTTCAGGCAGCTGATAAATGGAAAGTAAAACGTTTTGTCATGATCTCCACGGATAAGGCAGTTAACCCTACAAATATCATGGGGGCAACCAAACGTATCTGTGAGATGATCATTCAGACTTATAACAGACATTCTGACACAGAATTTGTGGCAGTCCGTTTTGGTAATGTATTAGGCAGTAACGGCAGTGTCATCCCGTTATTCAAGAAACAGATCGAGGCAGGCGGACCGGTAACGGTAACGCATCCTGATATTATCCGTTATTTTATGACGATTCCGGAGGCAGTATCCTTAGTACTTCAGGCAGGCGCGTATGCGAAAGGCGGAGAGATCTTTATTCTGGATATGGGTGAACCGGTCAAGATCGTAGATCTGGCAAGAAACCTGATCCTGTTGTCCGGGCACAAACCGGATGATGACATCAAAATCGAATTTACAGGCTTAAGACCGGGGGAAAAGCTGTATGAAGAGATGCTGATGGCAGAAGAAGGAATGCAGGATACGGATAACAAACTGATTCACATCGGAAAGCCGATCCAGATGGATGAAGAAAAATTCATGCAGCAGCTGAATGATTTAAGAGATTATGTGGTGCAGGAGCCAGATGATATCCGCAGAGTTGTACAGGAGATCGTTCCGACTTATACACCAATGCAGCAGTAATAATGAGATGTAGAAAAAGAGGGCATGTATCATGTTAGGAAATGAAGCAAAAACAATCACACCGTTTGAAGAAAAGGTCTGGCTGTCGTCACCGACAATGCACGGGGATGAACTGAAATATGTGACAGAAGCATATGAGACGAACTGGATGTCTACAGTCGGAAAAAATATCAATGAAGTTGAGAGCCTTGCCGTTAAGAAAGTTGGCTGTAAATATGCGGTGGCATTATCGGCAGGGACCGCAGCACTTCATATGGCTGTAAAACTCGCAGGGGTAAAACCGGGGGATAAAGTTTTCTGCTCCGATATGACATTTGCTGCTACGGTAAACCCAATCACATACGAAGGCGGCGTACCGGTATTTATTGATACGGAGTATGATACCTGGAACATGGATCCGAAGGCATTAGAGAAAGCATTTGAACTATATCCGGATGTCAAACTGGTCGTGGCTGCGCATTTATATGGTACACCTGGAAAGATCGATGAACTGAAAGCAGTTGCAGATAAACATGGTGCAAAAATCATTGAGGATGCGGCAGAATCACTGGGTGCATCTTATAAGGGAAAACAGACGGGAACATTTGGAGATTTCAATGCGATCTCTTTTAATGGAAACAAGATCATAACAGGTTCCGCCGGTGGAATGTTTCTTACCGATTGTGAGGAAGATGCAAACAAGGTCAGAAAATGGTCTACGCAGGCGAGAGAAAACGCACCGTGGTATCAGCACGAAGAAGTAGGATATAATTACAGAATGAGCAACGTGATCGCGGGTGTTGTAAGAGGACAGTTCCCGTATTTAGAGGAACACATTGCACAGAAGAAAGCAATCTATGAAAGATACAGGGAAGGACTGAAAGGTCTGCCGGTATCCATGAATCCGTTTGATGCTGCAAACAGCGAGCCAAACTTCTGGCTGAGCTGCATGATCATTGAACCGGATGCAATGTGCAGGCAGGTGAGAGGAGAGCAGGAAGTGCTTTTCATTCCAGAGCATGGAAAAAGCTGTCCGACAGAGATCCTTGACGCAATCGCTTCGATCAACGCAGAGGGAAGACCGATCTGGAAGCCAATGCATATGCAGCCGATCTACCGCATGAATGGCTTTGTGACCAGAGAAGGAAATGGCAGGGCAAAGACAAACGCATATATCAGTGGCGGAGCAGTCGGGAAAGATGGAAGACCGCTTGATGTCGGAATGGATATATTTCACAGAGGACTGTGCCTGCCGAGCGATAATAAGATGACTGCGGAGCAGCAGGATGTGATTATCCGTGTGATCAGGGGATGTTTTGAGTAGTAGAAGAAAATATAGGAGACGGGTTTGGGAAGATTAAAAATTGACAAACTGGGAGCAGTTGAAAAATTTGAATTGGATATTAAGCATGTAAATGTGCTGATCGGTGAACAGGCAACGGGAAAAAGCACCATATGCAAGGCAATTTATTTTTTCAGATTAGTTAAAAACGAGATTATAGAGTATTTATTTCGCATCTCGACTGCAGGATATGCGTTAGATCAGGAGCATTTTCCAAAAGCACTCAATGCCACTGTAAAAGATATTTTTGTTCAGTTGTTTGGATATAGCTGGAATTTACCGGATGATTTGCATGCAGAATATTTTTTTACAGATGAGATTTCAATATCGGTAGGCATTGGTGTAGTAAAAGGTAAAAAATATTTACAGGTAATGTATAGTGATGCATTGAGGAAAAAAGTAAAAAAACTGGAAGAACAGTCGTTTGACTTTTATAAAAGACAGTCGGAAAGTTTAACATTTTCCTATATTACCTCTGAGAGGATACAGCTTCATAATGATATTCAGAGGCAGATGAACCATATTTTTGAAGATGATATGGAAACATATTATATTCCGGCGGGGAGAAGCATGCTGACATTGATGTCCCGCCAGAAGACAAAACTGGATTATACAGCGCTTGATCTGGTGAATCGTAATTTTATGCAGTTTATCGAGAATATACAGCCTAGATTTGACGGTGGAATTGCACAGGCACATAAATACTATGCAAGACAGGAACGAAAGTTCTCGATTGATACAATGGTAAAAGAATTACAGCAGGATCTTAAAGGAGATTACTATTACAATGACGGACAGGAATATCTTGTATTAGACGATTCCTATTGTATTCCTATAAACTTTATCTCGTCTGGGCAGCAGGAAGTGTTATGGCTGCTGAATCAGATCTATATACTGTTGCTGCGAGAGGAAAAATCGTTTGTGATAATTGAGGAGCCAGAGGCACATTTGTATCCCAAACTACAGAGAAAGGTCGTTGATTTTATCATACGGTTTGCAAATCTTACGGGAAGCACAGTTGTGATAACTACGCATAGTCCATATGTGCTGACATGTATGAACACTTTGTGTTATGCTGGAAAAATTGCAGAGAATGAAAACAAGAAAGGGAAAGTAGACAGGATTGTTGGAAAACATACATCTGTGAAACCCGGAGAAATATATGCAGGAAAGCTTATCTGTGAGCAAGGGCATACAAAGGTTGAAAATCTGATTATGGAAACGGAACAGGAATTGTATACAGAATTGATAGATGAGGTTTCAGATATCAATAATGAATTATATACAAGGTTATACGAGGTGGAGGAACAGGATTGAATGTACCAGATAAGTACAAGGGTTGTTTTTCATATATTGAAGCCGGAGATAATATTGAATTGCAGGATGATCAGACCAAAATAATTGTTAGGGACAGACAGGACTGTTATAGGATTATTGTGGATAAAGGCATTATAAATGATGTAAGTCATGGTATCAAAAAAGCAGATTTTGCTGTATCAGAGAGCCCGGATGGCAGTTTTTATCTGATAGAGTTGAAAGGGGCTGTGATTAATGCGGCGTTAGAGCAAGTATTGAAAACGGTTGAAAATGTTGAAAGCTCAGATGAGTTTAAATCATTATTAAAGGAGCGGAATAAAGTTATATCCTGCATTGTGAGTCCGAACCGGCAGCAGATACCAAAAGGTGGAAACAGTCACGAAAGAGATTTGGCAAAAAAATTATATGCGAAAAGCAAGGAAAAACCACAGGATATGTACGATTTAATCTATTATGTCAAGGTAGTTCAAAAACAGGAACGACCTGTCATAAACAGAAAAACGAGACAGGTGGTGTGTTCGAATAGAAATCCACTGGTATTAAATGAGTTAGGGTAGAAAAATTTTTCTATAAATTGTTTCTTATGGAGGAAAATAAATGGCAGAAAATACCATAAAAAAGATTTTATTTACAAGCATTGGAAGACGTGTGGAGCTGGTTCAAGCATTTCAAAACGCAGCAGAAAAAACACAGACAGATTTGCAGATATATGGTGCTGATATTGTGGAAACAGCTCCGGCATTACAATTCTGTGATCATACAAGAAAAGTATGCAGAATAGATGATGAGCAGTATATTCCGCAATTACTGGATATATGTAAAGAAAATAAAATTGATGCATTGATTCCGACTATTGATACAGATTTATTGATTTTTGCAGAAAATAAAGAAAAATTTGAACAGATTGGGACGAAAGTTTTTGTTAGCAGTCCGCAGATGGTAGCAATATGCCGAGATAAACGCAAGACAGAAGATTTTTTCCTGGAGTGTGGGCTGAACGCGCCGCATGCGGTTGATGACATTCGTGATTATAGTCAGGGTTTCCCTGCATTTATGAAGCCACTGAATGGAAGCTCCAGTATTGATGCATACAAAATAAATAATCAGGAAGAACTGGAAAATTACAGCCGCAGAGTCAAAGGATATATTGTGCAGCCATATGTGGAAGGCAGAGAGTATACAATTGATATTTTTTGTGATTATGAGGGGAATCCGGTATATATCACGCCAAGGGAGAGACTGGCAGTCCGAAGCGGTGAAGTGTTAAAGACTCAGATCTGTCAGGATGATGAAATGATTGCGCAGGTGCAGCAGTTGATTGCCAGATTTAAACCATGTGGAGCGATCACAGTTCAGCTTATCAGACAGAATACGACAGGAAAATGTTATTATATCGAAATTAATCCGAGATTTGGTGGAGGAGCGCCATTATCCATAAAAGCAGGGGCAGATTCCGCAGAGGGTGTTCTTCGTATTATAAATGGAGAACATGTACAATATCAAAAGTATGCTGCAAATGATGGTGCAATTTATAGCAGATATGATCAGAGCGTATGTGTGCAAGAGGGGATAAAAAAGTAAGTGATAGTTAAGATAGAACGATTGACAGATATTTTTCAATATATCGGTCAATATGATGGAATTATCTTTGACCTGGATGATACATTGTATCTGGAAAAAGATTATGTTCGAAGTGGATATCATGAAATAGCCAGAGTGTTGGAAAAAATTCCACAGGCAGAGGAGCGGCTTTGGAATTTTTTTGAAAGTGGGAAAAATGCCATTGACTGTATTTTAGAAGAAGAAGGTATTTTTTCTGAGGAGCTAAAACAAAAGTGCCTTCAGGCATATCGTTTTCAGAAACCGGACATAGCATTGGAGCCGGAAGTAAAAGATCTGCTTGCGAGAATTAAATCAGAAAAACAGCATCTTGGAATCATTACGGACGGAAGAGTGGAAGGGCAATGGGCAAAGATAAGAGCTCTTGGACTGGAAAAATACACAGAGGATATTATGGTGACAGATGAACTGGGAGGAGCAGAATATCGAAAACCGTGTTCTCTGGCATATGAACAGATGCAGAAAAAATGGAAAATACCATATACAAAAATGGTGTACATAGGAGATAATGCTAAAAAAGATTTTGTGGCACCAGAAAAGCTGGGAATGGGAGCAATTTGGCTTTTAAATCCGAATGGGTTATATTATAATAAGTAAATATCAGTTAGGATGAAATTATGTATCGAAATTTTTTGAAAAGGCTGTTGGATTTTGTATTGTCACTGATTGCAAGTATTATCTTAAGTCCGGTTATGTTAGTCGTAGCTGTTTTAGTCCGGATAAAACTTGGGAGTCCGGTATTGTTTCAACAGCAGCGTCCAGGTAAAGATGAAAAAATATTTAACATGTATAAGTTTCGCACCATGACGGATGAAAGAGATGAGAACGGGGAACTTTTACCTGATGAGGTGCGTCTCACAAAATTTGGAAAGACACTTCGAAGCACAAGTCTGGATGAACTGCCGGAGCTTTTTAACATTGTTAAGGGTGATATGAGTATTGTTGGACCAAGACCGCTGTTAGTCCGTTATCTTCCTCTGTATAATGAGAGACAAAAACACCGTCATGATGTCAGACCTGGATTTACAGGGCTTGCACAGGTAAATGGCAGAAACAGCATCAGTTGGGAAGAAAAATTTGAGTGGGATGTAAAATATGTGGAACATGTCACTTTTTTGCGGGATTGCAGGATCATATTAAAGACGATAGCGGTTGTACTGAAACGTGATGGAATAAGCAGTGCGACGTCTGCGACGATGGAAGAGTTTACAGGAAACAGGAAGTAGGTATAGCGATTCATGAAACAGGTATTGATTGTTGCACAGGTGATTCCGCAGTGGTACGTGGACACATTGACAGAGGCATTTGGGGAAAAAGCAAAGATTGATATTATTACTGGAAGCAATGTGGTGGGAAATGTGATACCATCACCGCAATATGATCCAACTAGTTTTAAGTCGAGATTGATATGCTGGTGGCGTCATTATCAATTTATGACAAGCTGGATGAAAAAAAATACGGATAAACATTATGATGTAATTTTTGCAATATCGAACCCACCCATCAATTCTTATATAGGATTGAAACTTAAAAAGCAATTTCAGGCGCCTTTTTTTTACATGAACTGGGATTTATATCCCCAGTGTATAGAGTATATGATAAAGAGTCCGGGGGTAAAACTGGTATGCAGATTATGGCATCACTGGAACAGCAGGAATTATCCTAAAATTGATTGTATGCTTACGATAGGGGATGTTGTGGCGGAAAGTATTAACAGGGATTTAAAGAACAAGATTCAGATTCATGTGATTCCAATTGCAACAGACACAGAGAGGCTGAGTCCGGTAGCAAAGACAGAAAATCCATTTTGTATAAAATATAGTCTGACAGATAAATTTGTGGTAATTTATTCCGGTAAGATGGGGTATGGTCATAATATAGAAGTGATTTTAAAGGCGGCAGAAGCATTACAGGAACAGCAGCAGATCCAGTTTGTATTTATCGGGGAGGGACCGAAGTATCAGGTAGTGCAGGATTTCATCCATGAACACGGGACGAAGAATATCCTGTTACTGCCATTACAACCAGAGGAGACATTCCCATTATCGTTGGCATGTGGAGATATTGGAATTGTTTCCCAGGAAGCAGCAATGGCACATTTGTTTATGCCAAGTAAGACGTATAGTATGATGGCGTGTGGAATGGCAATTGTTGGAATCTGCAGTGAACATGATGATTTACAGCAGATGATTGAGACAATGCAAATAGGAACATGTGTATATGGAAAACCGGATACAAAGCTGGAAGATGTCATACTTGATTTATATCATGACAGGGACAAGCTGCAAAAAATGCAAAATAGGGCATTGCAGGCAGCAAGGGAACGATACTCTAAGAACATGGTTGTAGAAGCATATAGCCAGCTTTTTCAAAAATATTTAGAATAAAGGGGGAACCCAATGAAGTTTGCAATTGATTTAACATGGGTCAGACATAAAATAGTCGGTGGTACAGAATCATTTGTCATGAATCTAATGGATGGAATTATGGAAACCAAAAACGAAAATGAGGTTTTTCTGATTGCAGCAAAAGACAATAAAGTGTTGTTTGAACGTTATGAGAAGATACATGGTGTCACGATTATTGTGGGGAATGTAAGGAGTGCAAAGGTTTCGGAGCGTATTTTATGGCAAAATTTTTGTCTGCGCAATCTGCTGGTAAAGAATGGGATAAAAGTATGTCTGGAACCGGTATATTGTAAACCGATACTTTGTTATAGAAATGTACAGTGGCTGACGGTTATTCATGATCTTGAGGCACTTCATTTCCCGGAGAATCATTCAAAAGTGTCAAATTTGTGGCTGCGGATATGCTGGCATAGCTCGGCAAAAACATCAACGAGAGTGGTAGCAATATCAGATTATGTAAAAAAAGATATTCAGGAAAAATACGGTGTCAGTGAACAGAGAATTGATACGATATATGACCCTATTTATTTGAACCCGGAGGATATTGCAGAGTTTGATGAAGTGGCAGAAAAATATCATATCCAAAAAGGTGAGTATTTTTATACTGTCTCCAAATTGAATCCGCATAAAAATCTGGTTACGCTGATTAAGGTGTTCGGGGAAGCAAAGAAGAATGGACAGGCATTTACAGAAAAATTAGTAATCAGTGGTGTGGACGGAGGAATGAAGAAAGAGATGTTTTGTCTGGCAAAAGAATATCAGATTGAGGATTCTTTGATATTGACAGGATTTGTTCAAAATGCAGAGAGAAATTGTCTGTATAGATATGCAAAAGCATTTCTTTTTCCAAGTGTCTTTGAGGGATTTGGAATGCCGCCGATAGAGGCTATGGTTTACAAAACACCGGTAATAACAACCAAATGTGCCTGTATTCAGGAAGTGACGCAGGGATGTGCATCTTATGTGAATGACCCATATTCAGCAGAAGAGTGGATCGCACATATGCGGGATGTAAAACCGAATGGCGACGCATTTGATCATAAGGTGTATGAGCCACAGGTAATTGCAAAAAAATACATGGATATCTTAGAGGATATGGACAAACAGAGGTAGAATAAGTGATTTCATTTAGTGGTATTGATTGCAGCGGCAAATCGACGCAGATTGAAAAATTATGTGCAAAGTATGATAAAATCGGAAAAAAATATCAGGTAGTCTGGAGCAGAGGCGGATATACCCCCGGAATTATGAGGGTAAAGAAACTAATACTGGGGCGCAAAAGTACATCGAAAGAGGAACGGTTAGCGTATTCTGAAAAGACTAGTCAGTCACCGAAAAAGAAAAAGATTTTATTCGTGGGTTCTTTGATGGATTTATGGCTGTACTATGCAATTGTTCTTAGAGTAAAAGAATGGTTGGGAACAACAGTCATTTGTGACAGATATATATGGGATACTTACATAGATTTTAAGATGAAATATCCCGAGTATGATTTTGAACATGGATTCTGGTGGAAGTTAATTATAAAAACAATGGTAAAACCGTGCCCATCATTTGTATTTTTTATTCCGGCAGAAGAATCTGTCCGGCGGAGTGATTTAAAAGAGGAGCCGTTTCCAGAGCCGGTGGAAGTCAGGGACCGACGGATCCAGTTGTATATGGAGGAGTTAAAAAAGAACCGGTGGCAGTATGTGATAGATGCAATGTGTTCGATTGATGAAGTATTTCATCAGGTAGAGGAAAAGTTAGAATGAAAATTTCACAAATGATTTTGAGGGAAGACTTTTATAAAATAAATGAGTTGACTCTGAGGGATTATTTTTCAGATGCAGAAAGTGAAAAAAAAATATACATCTACCCGAATCTGAATGCAATTATGACGGGAAGACCATCAGGAAAAGTAAGAGATTATTTATACTGTGAGTATTCGGTAAGGGGAAATGTCTTAAAAAGGCTGGCTGTAAAGGGCTATGTGTGGTTGTGCGTACATACAGGGGGAATGATGTCTGACAGAAAAATTGTCATTCCAAATGATTTTACAGACGAGATGCTGATTTATCCATGCAACAAAAAATACCGGATTTTTGATTTTGCGGATAATAAAGTAGATGTTATCAGCAAGAAAGGATTCCCACAGCAGGAGTTAGAACATGAAATCGCATTTCGCACCAGGGATATATTACCAGATTTTGTACCGCGGTTACTGAAAGCAGATTCTGCAGGATACAGTGAGACAATTATTGATGGAAAACCGTTGGCAAGAATAAAAAATGGTTACGATGATTACAGAAAAATGGCATGGGACAAGTTGCAGCAATATGCTAAGGAGACTATGCAGGAAACATGTATTTCCGGGCAGGAATATGCAGCACGTCTTAGAGCAGAGATTCGTAACCTGATTACGCCAAAGATAAAAGATGAAACTAGGTTATATCAGATTGTAGACAGTATGTGTGGGGAGATTGAAAAATTAGAGCAAATCAAACTGACGTTTTCACATGGTGATCTGCAGCCGGGAAATATTTGGATTGAAAATAATACAGGTAACTTATTTATTATAGATTGGGAAACATGGGGAGAGCGCAGTGTTTGGTATGATGAAGCAGTGCTTTTTTATGGAATGCGTCCACAGGGAGTAGATGTATATCTCAGATGCGGACAGGAAAAAGGAAAGATGGCGACAGTTCTTCTGGAGGATCTTGTATTCCAATTGAATGAGTTAAATAATCTGCCAGAATCTTTTGGAGAGAATGAGTTTGAACAATATATGGACACAATTTTAATAAGTATAAATAAATAAAGGAGAAAAAGTATGTCAAAACACAGGTTATTTTCCTGTATAGATGAGCCAATGGTAAAAATAATGCTGGATATGTCAAAGGAACATCATACACCGGCGGAGACAGAGGAAATTAAGAAAAAGTTTTCATCCGTAGATAAAGATAAATTTCTTCAATTGTGTGAGGAACATGAGTTAGAAGGAATTGTCGGAGATTATGCCCTGGAACTTGGTTTGGAAATCGGAAATGACTGGAAGAACCGGCTTAAGACAGTCGGGGAGCATCTGGAATTTTTAAAACAAAAGGCGAAGGATATCTGTAAGGTTATGTCAGACGAGGGAATTGACATGGTAATTCTTAAAAATGGTGGAATCATGATGGATATGATTGAACACGCAGTCAGATGTCCAATGGAGGATATTGATTCCCTGATCTGCAAGAAGGATTTCTTCCGGGCACATGAAATCCTGTTGGAGAATGGCTTTGTATTTAAGTTTCGGAGCGAATATGAAGCAGAAAAGCTTGATGAGGCATACCGTGACGGTTCAACTGAATATTACATTCTGACTCCGACGGGAGAGAAGATGTGGTTTGAATTAGCATGGAGAGCTGTGGCGGGACGTTGGATTCGTCCGGATCTGGAGCCAGATACCGATATGTTTATTGAAAATTCCTATTGTGCAGAGGGGACAGAGGTACATATACTGTCTCCTGAGGACAATTTGCTTCAGGTATGTATTCATACAGCAAAACATTCCTATGTACGCGCACCAGGACTGAGACTACACTTGGATGTGGAGCGTATAGTAACTAAAAAAGAGATTGATTGGGAAAAGTTTTTAAAGAAGGTTAAGGATACTCATGTGAAAACAGCGGCATATTTTTCACTGTATATTCCAAGTGTTTTGTTTGGAACTGAAGTTCCGGAATATGTGTTAGACGATTTGAGACCGAAAAACGAACAAAAGATTCTTAATTTGCTTGCAGACGCGGGATTACTATATCCACATCAAAGAAAATTTAATAAAATTCAGTTTTTACGTTTCCAGACAGCGCTTTATGACCAGAAAAGTGACATGTGGCGTACATTGTATCCAGGAAAAGAATGGATGAAAGAACGTTATCATTTCAGTCAGGGATACAAGATTCCATTCTATATTGTAATACGTGGTTTGGATTTGGCTGGTATAAGAAAAAAGAAATAATAGGTGTAACACGAATGGGAAAGTATAAAAAGATAATTGTTGATTTAATTCTCAATACGGTATCGTATGCTATTCCGATTTTGGCTCTACAGTTTTTAATTTTACCGTGGTTGGCAGCAAGTGTAGATTCTGAATCCTACGGCTTGCTGTTGTCACTTACTGGAATAGTAAGTGTTGCCGGTGAAATGTCATGTGGAACATTGGCAAATGTCAGAATACTTATGGACGAGGAGTACAGACGCAAAGGGAGTCTCGGAAATTTTAAAGCCCTGTATTACATATATTTGTTAGTTTTTTCGGTAATTGTTGCAATTGTATGCTGGGCAATGTATTGTAGAGATATTTTTACAATAGCATTTCTGCTGGTATATTTTATTTTCTTTGCAGCCCGCTCGTATTATTTAGCTGGCTATCGGATTGACAATCGATATGCCGCATTGATGGTAAATAATTTATTACTGTGTGCAGGATATTTTTTGGGATTTGTAGTATTTAAAGTGACACATATATGGCAATTTGTTTATATAATAGGAACCGCAATTGCTACCATACATTTATGGATTACGACGAAACTTATCAGGGAAAAGGCATTCGTTTCGGCAGATATGAAACAGTTAATGACGACTACAAATTCTCTGATGGGTTCTTATTGTATCGGCAGTGGTATGTCGTATTTTGACAGGCTGTATTTATATCCAGCTTTGGATGGAACAGCAGTGTCAAATTATCATGTGGCAACGATGATGGGGAAGATGTATGGCATGGTGGTGACACCAATGAATATGGTGCTGCTTTCATATCTTGCCAAGATGAAAAAGATTAAAAAGACATATATTTTATTAGGAGTAATTCTGGTAGGAGTAGTAGCAGGTGTATTTATAGCAGTGGCATTAGGACTATCTCCATGGGTAATTAGTTATTTGTATCCGGATTATTATGATAGTGCAAAACAATATATTGGTATTGCAACAGTTGCTACCACAATTTTTTCATCTGCAACAATATTGCGGGTTGTGGCAATGCGATTAATTAACCACAAAGTTATTCTCGGAATTGAAATAGCATATGCAGTTACGTATATTATTCTTGGAGTAAGCATGCTTGCTGCAGGCGGTTTAAAGGCATTTTGTTATGCAACATTAATTTCGGCGGTAATTCGATTTTTATTGTTTACAGTTGCTATGTTGGGATGTAAATACAAAGGTATATAAGGATTAGAAAATATGAGATTGTTTTGTGGAATAAGCTTGTTAATTGTATTGGTAACATTAGGATGGATGGTTTATAAGAAGAAAAATGATGTGTTTCATCCCTTGTGTTTTTTTTGTATAATGCAATTTTTGAGATATGTACCGACCATGTTAAAGGGTGATGTGGATACACAGGTCACAATTACGGAAAATGGAGTAGTTACCTTATTTTATATGGAATTATTGGTTATACTTTGTGTTTTTGTTGGATATGGTTTGTACCAGACGAATAGGAGAAATAAAATATATACATATCAATTTGAGGGGAGGTATAATCAAAAAGGAATATTATATGGGAGCGTATTATTTATTATAGGAGTTGCAACACGTGTATATTTTATTCAGTTAAATGGCGGATTGACATATATTTTGAGCAATATTCAGCAGAAAGTTCATATGGTAACTGGGCATGGATATTTATTGGCATTTGGCAATTTCATGACATATGGACTTTGCATGATATTAGTCGAATTTGTTCAAAATTTTACAATCAAACGAAAAATAATATTTGTATTATTGTTGGCGTGTGATTTGTTTTTTCTTGGATTTATGTCAGACAGAACCGCTGTTATGCGAGCAATTATGATAATTGTTATGGTGTACCATTACAAAAAGAAGCGATTGACAGTTAAAAGTATTTTAAATCCTAAGGTACTACTAGCAATTTATGGAATAATTGTGTTTATTGTGGCAATGCCATTATTGAGAAATAGTGAGGGATTTGATAAGTATGGAAGTGTTTCGGCTTTGTTGAATGAAGCAACTGGAAAAGTATGGAATATATTTTATTGGTTTAGTTATGCAGGCAGAGATATATTTGTGTATCAACATTTTAATATTACAAATTATTGGTGGGGAGCGAATATTTTGAATCTGTTGTGTGCACCAATTCCAGCAGCATTAATTTCATGGAAACCGCCAGTAGATGAGGGGTATTATTTGTCAAATCTTGTTTTAGGGTATGACATTGCACCACCGTCACTGGATTATGTGTATAAATCATCTTTTCCATTTAGTAATCAGGGAATTCTTTTCGCTAATTTTGGAATTATAGGGCTAATAATAGGAAGTATATGTCTCGGATATGTGTATGGTCATATGTATAAAATACTTGTTTCGTCGGAACATAATGTCGTTGCAGTTATTGTATCACAGGTCATACTATATAATTTTGCTTTTACATCACATGATATGGTAATGGTATTGAGCCTTATAGGATATTTGATAATACCACTAATACTTTTTGGCAAATTAAGATTGTGCAGGTATTTTTCGAAGAATTATAAAGTTTATGCAGAGGAGAGATGAAAGAAAAAATAGTTGTAGAGGTGTTTGGAAAAGAAAGGTGGCACATATGAAAAAAAGTTTTAGGAAAAATGGAGTCAATGTTGCTGTCTGCATTTTCCAGGAAGTGAAGGATGGAGAGTGTATTTTTGAATGGGATAGTACAGATTATCCAGAGTTATATGCGATTAGCAGAGAGGGGAACGACTACAATAATACAACATGTACATGGGCTGGATAATGATACAGATACGGTTTTACTTAGGTGGGGCGCAGTTTAGCAGGTATGCCGTTATTTAGTGAAGTAAATTGCAGCGAGAAGAAAATTTTATTTGAGATGATCTGTAATGATGATAATGTAAATTGTTATAGGGTTACGCATTACACGGAATAAGTTTTTTATTATAATTATAAAAACAGTACAGTTTTAATATCAAAAGTGAAGGGAAAAAATCATGGAGTCAAGAAAGGTATACGAAAAGGAAACATCATTATGGGATTTATTTTGGAAGATCATATTAGACTGGAGACGTCTGCTGGCGTTTTCATTGGTCTTTATGATATTAGTACCGATAGGTGGATATATGAAAGAACAGAGATCCTATAATTCTGCATATGCAGAGTATCAGAAAAAGATAGCAGCGATCGAAGCTGAAGGGCAGGATGCTGTAAATGAAGAAACGTTTACAGAAGAAGAACTGCAACAGTTAAACGATGCAAAGTCGGTACAGAATCTATTGGATAGAAGCCGCCTGTACATGCAGAATTCTATTTATATGAATCTGAATGCGTATAAAGAAAATGTATTGATCATGGAGTATTATGTTGATTCTGATTATACATTTAATTACACAGAGGATAACCGTGTAAATTATACGGATGCATTGGTGAGTGCTTATGAAAATTATGCACAGAACAGTGATCTGGCGCAGCAGATGATTGATAAATTATCACTGAGTGATGAAATCCGGTATGTGGAAGAACTGATCAGTGTAGATTCGGATTTATCAGGGAACAGTTTCAGTGTGGAAGTCGTATATCCGGATACAGCGGTACTTTCTGATATTGCTGAAGTTGTAGAGGATGCATTGGATGCACAGACACCGGTTTTTTCTAAAACTATCGGGAGTCATTCTCTGAAAATGCTCTCAACAGAGACTACGATCCGCACAGATGACAAGCTGATCAATGCCCAGCAGAATTATCAGACTATGGTCAATAACTATCGTAACCAGTTAAAAACATTAAAAACTGGAATGACAAATGCACAGTTAGAGGCACTTGGGGATGCTGTGGTAGATGAGGAAGAGTCAGATGAGGACAGCACGGTAACTGCCACACCGGTGGAACCTGTAAAACCGGGATTCAGCCTCAAATATCTGGTATTAGGTTTTGTTCTTGGTATCATGTTATCTGCTATTTGGAGCATGTGTCAGGTATTATTTGCCAGCAGACTTCAGAACACGGCAGAGATTTTTGAAGTCTATGGAATGCGTCTGTTTGGCTCAGTTCAGATTACCGGTAAAAAATCAGGTGTTGATGCGTTCCTTCTGAAGATAAAAAATCGTAACCGGAAACAGATGACTGAGGATGAACAGCTTAGTCTGATCGCGTCTAATATCGAACTGGTCTGCAAAAATGATGATCTGCATCAGATCTACCTTACCGGAAGTGAGTGGGAGAAATTAGATTCACAGTTGTGTGATAAGATTTCGGCAGCTCTTTCAAAGGCAGGAATCAAGGTTCTGAGCGGCGGAAATGTCTGCTATGATATGAAATCCATGCGCAGTGCAAACGAGATCCACAATGTCGTACTGATCGAGCAGGCTGATGTGTCCGCTTACAGAGAGATCGAGCAGGAGATCCGGCTGTTTGGTGAGCAGGGCGTGAAAGTGTTAGGATGCGTTGGTGTGGCGTAGGAATTGAAGTAACTGATTGTATATCATGAAATATTTTATATATAATAATTTATATAATTAAATTTGTAAAAATACCATGACAATAATCTCTAAATGTAGTATAGTAAAGAAAAGACATTTGACAAATAGAGAGTGATGACATGGAGATAAAAGAGTATAAGGAACTAAATCCCTGTATTCCGGACAATATAAAAAAAGATATCAGAGAGTGTGGGGCGAAAGAAGAGATAAAAGAGCCGGTATATCGAGTGGCTAAAAATGGAAAGAAAGATAAAGTTGCTTTTTTTAGCACTTATGAGGAAATTTTAGAAGGAATATTACCGGATAATGAAAAGAAATATCCAAAGAATAAGGTTATAACATATTCAACATCGGTTTATTTAGATAAGAAGCCATGTGAAAAATTTATTAAGTGTCTGAAAAAGAATGTGGCAACAAAGGAAACGTATCCACATCCGATTATTTTACAGGGACGGACGACAAATGGTTTGGTACAACAGACCATTGAACGCGAGCCGGATTATACTGATAAGCTACATGTAGATTGGTGGATATTTAAAGGCGAAGTAGAAGAAGTGTTTAAAAATTTTCATGAATTGGAGGAGGTGTAACTATGGCTTTTTTTAAGAAAGTTCCCCGATATGGAGATTTGGAAATAGATAAAGTTTTATTTCTATTTGATAATATGCCTATGATTTTTGTATGCAGGGATAGTAAGAAAAAATATTTTCTATGCCAATGTGTAGATGTAATTACCGGGTTTTCATGGATGATTACACCAATTCAAAAAAAATTATTGATTAGCATGATGGAAGATGAAATCAGCATATTATCTGCTTTTAAAGATTCAGGATATGATATTATTCTTGCAGATGAAATAAAAAATGAGATGGTGTACAGAGAAATCCCATTTAAAAATATTCCTTTAGATGAATTACCAGACCCGGATGAAAAATTAGAAAATCCTGACTTGCGAGGATATATAGAGCGGTTACAACAAGAAGAAATAATATACAAAACGGAAAAAACACAGGATTTTAAAGTTGTATGGAAAAGTCAGGGAAGCAATAGAATCAGTAATATAAAAACAGAGACTGTCTTTAAACCATATTGTGAGTATATATGGGTGGATAATATTGGAAGTGAAAAGAGAGAAAATAATAAGTACAGGATTGTAAGTAAAAATAATTTTATTAAAACACTAAGGTTTGGGAAGTCTATATGGAACGTTGGAAACGAAGATATTGAAAAGAATAGATATTATTTTTGTACGGATCAAGGCGAAATGAAACTTTTGATTAATAATTAATTGTAGGTAGGTGTAGGGATGAATGTAACATGTGCGGATATGGCTGTCGTTGAAGTAAAGTTTAGTAGAAACATAGAGTTTAATAGTGATCAGGAAACGGAAGTTTCTGTAAAGGTGGAACCAGTATATGGTATAAATGAAAATCCGGAGGCTGAGAATTCAAGATTAATGCTGAGTTTTACAGCTGGGGAAGAAGAAAATAAAAATAATCCGTTTTTTTGTAAAATTGTTATTGCTGGAATTTATGAATGGAATGGTGCTTCGGCAGAGGATGCAGAAAAAGAAATAATGACAACAGGTATAAAACAATTGATGTCGTTTGTAACAGCATATTTTCATGATCTGACATTGAAATCCGGATTGCAACCGGTTATTTTGCCACCGATGGAATTTGATGATGTGCAGTAGTATATTTTGAGGTATTAATCATAATTACAATGCTTAAATGCATGCAAAATCAAAGATTGAGCAGGTATAAGGGCTCCCCAGAGGGGAGTCCTTATAATATAATAGAATGAACTATAAATGAGATTTCAAAGCAAAGCGGGAAATACAATGTTAGAACTTTATTTTGAGTAAGCGCAAAATAATTCGACGGATTGCGGCAAGTTAATTATACTCTCATAATGTAAGCGCCTAGTTTCAGGGTGGATTTAAAATTATCACAAAATTTGCCATAATTATAGATGATAGATGCCAGCATTTTACTACAGTATCGGCGCTAGATACTATAAATGCGAGCGTTTTACTATAACTATGGAGGTTTCCTGTATGAAAAGCGTTGTAATATTGAGAGCTTACGTGCATTCTATTGTTTTTGACTTAATATCTGTAATCCATCTGAGTAATTAATATCAATTTTCTCCCATGGGAGTCCATGAAATTTATTTCGTAAATAAAGAGAACGGATACTATTTTCCGCCTGAATGCGGTTAAAGTCTGTTGCACAATTAAATGTTTTAGCGCCGTCATCTGAAATATCAACAAAATAGAAAGAATCCTTTGGGACATCCAAGTCGAGCAAGGCAATATTATGTGTAGTGATAATAAGCTGACCGACCATTTCGGAACATAAAGGGCTTAACAGATTAAACAGCAGTATATCATGGATTGCATTGTCAATCTCATCAATTACAACAGTTCCTTTTTGCATGGCAGCTATGAAAAAGGGTAACAGATCCAATAAAGATTTTGTACCATAGGATTCTAATTCAAAATTAACATCAATAGTTGTCCCATATATTTTTTTCTGTAAAATTAATTTATAGTCTATAAAATTTTCATTAATGTTTTTTTTATAATAAACACCTACAATGTCTTTGTATGTATTTGTAAAAAACCACTGAATATAATTTCTGATCTGATCTAGCATAGGTTCTTCAGTCAGAGGGATACGTCCTTCATCAAAATTAATATTTGAAAGATAGGAACTTGATATCTGATTAAGGCTGTATGACTGTCCAATAATCCTACAGGAAATATTATTAAAAAATCTAAGTACATTAAATAAATTTTGATGGAGCTGGTCTTTCAGGTAGCCATCAGCTTTATCTTCCATATCATAGAGCAATATGGAAAGAACAGAGTGTTTCCCCCAAAATTTTTTTATGTTTTCTAAAAAGTCTTTTTTGTAGTTAGAGTTAATGAATATAAAGTTATTTATTTTGATTTCACTATCGGATAGTTCAAAGTAGCACCCTCGATTTTTTGCCAGAGTGTATTCTAATTTTTCATGTACGATTCGTTCATTATCGAACTCGATTTGGTAGCATCCAGGTTTTTCATCAATAAGAAAACCAAATTCAAGAATCATATTTTCAGTGGAGTTAATTGTTTTATTTTCTGCAATAATATTAGAAATGTCATTATAAATAAAACGAAGATAATTATTATCAATATTTTTTCCCATCTCCCGTTCGGAGAGAATGCGCTCACGAATATCCCGGATCTGTAATGTTTTTAATGTGTCGGAAAGCGTTTTAAAAACAGATGAAAAATTTGTTTTTCCGGAGCCGTTTGCTCCATATATGCAGATAAAATTTTTAGGAATATTATTTTTGGTGCATAGGTCGACTGTTAAATCGACAAGAGATTTGTAATTTTTTAATTTTACATATGTAAACAAAATTAGTTCCTCCTTTGTACTAGGCTATTATATGGTAAAACAAGAAAAAAAACAATAAATTTATCGAAAAAAAGATAGGAAAACTAACAAAAAATAAAAAAGTTGACAATATTTGTCTGCGGATATATAATTAAATTACCGATGAAGAAGTCGGAGCAAGAAAAAAGCAATGGTTCTGCCAAACCACTGCTTTAGATTGGATAAATAATACAACCAATATCTCTATTTTACTCATTAAGTAGGAAGTTGACAAGTGTTTATCTGATTTTTTTGCTTAAAATAAGGAGGAAAAAGAAGATGAATAAGAAACAAACATCAAAAAAAGTTGCAAGCATTGCATCAGGAATTCTTCGTGATGGACGTACAAGCAGTAAGTCAAAAACTGTTGCAGCAAGTGCATTGTCACAGACAAGAAAAGGAGGAAAATAGAGATGGATTCTTATGTAGAAGTAAAAAATTTAAACGGAACGTCAGGCAGAGTGCCAAATGACGCTGCGACATGGAAAGAGTTCTGGGAGGACGAGACGGGTAGAAAATTTGGAATGTGCTCCTGCAAGGATTGTACAAGTCGTGCGGAGGTAGGAGCACATGTGCAAAAAAGCGATTCGACCGATCATAAGTGGTATATTGTGCCATTATGCAAGGCGGATAATAACAAAGCAAGCTGGGAACATTTTGAGGTAAAGGCAGCAGATCTTGTTCCAGTTAATGAATGATTACAAAGCAGGTTTGTCAATAAATGACAGACCTGTTTTTTGATTTTGGTCAAAATTGGCTGCCGTATAAACAAGTTCTTAAAATTTAAGAAAATCAAATGACAAACTTCTGATAATGTGCTACAATTGCATCAAAGCATTATATTCTAATTATCTATCAGGCGTAAGCTATTCAAAAATCAGTTCAACACGACGCTGCAGACGGTCATCCAAGACCGTTTTGTAGGTCGCATACAGAATTTTCAATGCTTTTAATCACTATAAAAAGCAGGGAGAATTCGAACAGACAATATTCTCCCAAATACACAAAGGAGGAGAATATTATCGGAGGGAAAGAGAAAACTGTGTCACCGGACACAGTGCTGAAAAATTATTGGAATGGAAACGAGGAATTTGCAGATCTTTTTAATGCAGTATTATTTGGTGGCAGTCAGGTCATCAAACCATATGAGCTTGAAAATGAAGATACGGAAGCGTCTGTTTTGCTGGAACATCGGGATCATACGCAAAGTATTAAGGCCGTCAGGGATAATATCAAGATACAAAAAAAGTCGACGGTGTATGGAGTACAGTTTGTGTTGTTAGGTTTGGAGTCACAGGAGCATATCCATTATGCTATGCCGCTGCGAGTCATGGGATACGATTATGCCACCTATAAAAAACAGTATGACAGTTTGACAAGACAATATAAAGAGCATAAAACTGACATGGATGAACATGAATTTTTATCCAGAATGAAAAAGACAGACCGGCTGACACCGGTCATTTCGGTTGTGATATATTATGGTGAAAAGGTCTGGGATGCAGCAACGTCGTTATACGGTATTTTAAACATTCCCACGGAGATGGCGTCGTATGTCAATGATTATCGTATGCTTCTGGTCGAAGCCAGACAAAACGATCTGTATTTTCATAATGGAAACAACCGGGATTTATTTAACCTGTTTAAAATTCTGTTGGATCAAAATAATTCAATAAGAGATAAAAAAGAAAAAGCAATTGAATACACAAAGGAGCATGAAGTCAGCGATACGATACTTAAAACAGTGGCTGGAGCAGCCAACTGTAAGATTGATTTTGATGCGTTGAAGCAGGAGGGAGGAAACAGTATGTGGAGTGTGTTTGAAGAAACAGCAAAAGAGGGAGAAGCGCGTGGAGAAGTGCGTGGAAAAGCGGAGGGAATTATAGATACTTGTAGTGACCTTGGCTTGCCAGATGAGGATATTTTAAAAAGGCTGCAGGTAAAGTTGAATATTTCGCTACAAGCGGCGCAGGAGTATCTTAGGATGTTTGGGAAGAAGACAGTGTAAAGAAAAAGCATAGGAGATAATGTATATATTTTTGGACATTCCCTTGATATAACAGATAAAGATATTTTGAGAGAATTGATCCTGAATGAGAATGTATATACTACAATATTTTATCTCAATCGGGATGTGATGGGACAGCAGATAGCGAATCTTGTTAAGATTATAGGACAGGATGAGCTGATACGAAGAACAGGTGGAAAAAGTAAGACAATAGAATTTAAACAGCAGAGAGAATGTTAAAAAATTATAAGAACTTTAAAGAAGAAATAGTAATAGATTTTCAGGGCATTTCAGGGTATCAATTTAGTCAGGATTGCATTACAGACGGAATTATCAGTAAAATGCTGATCTATGGACGAAATGCAACGGGTAAAACAAATTTGGGCAGAGCATTGACGGATATAAAAAAAACAATGCTTGGCATAGGATACTATCTGGGAAAACGGGAAATTTTAAATGCTGATTCAACAGAAGATTCTGCGAGATTTACTTATGAATTTAAATTTGGAGAACAGACATTAGTATACCAGTATGCTAAATTTTCGGATCAGGATTTAAAAGAAGAAAAATTGATAATTGATAATCAGCTCATTTTTGAATGTGACTTTGAACAAAAAAATATAATTTTGAAAACCTGAATTATATAAATGCTGAGAGCACTAATATAGATCGATATATACAGTCTATGGGTTCGGAAGGCATGGAAAATGAAATCCCGGAACATGTATTACCGTTTCTTAGATGGTTGATTAGCAATGTAGCGTTGGAAAATGATTCTATTTTATTAAAGTTGGGAAGTTATGTCAGACGAATGACAGATATTTCAGCAAGTAATGTTATGGCATATTCTCCTATGAGAGTGAAGGATAGTTTCTATGAGGCTTTAGAAGAACCAGACAGATTAAAAGATTTAGAAGATTTTCTGAATGGTATGGGGATTATATGTAAGCTGGTATTAAAAAAACTGCCGGATGGACAAAGAGAATTGTATTTTTCTCATGAAAAATTAGTACCTTTTTATGAAACTGCTTCAAGTGGAACACTGGCATTAGTTGATATGTATCGTAGATTGATTCCAAAAGCATGGACTCCATCTTTTATATATCTGGATGAGTTTGATGCATTTTATCATTATGAAATGTCCGAAAATGTGATGAATTTTCTCAAGAAAAAATATCCTAAATGTCAGATTATTATGACTTCTCATAATACGAATTTAATGACAAACAGACTTATGAGACCGGATTGCTTGTTTATATTATCCAGAACAGGTACATTGACTTCACTTTGCAATGCCACAGAAAGAGAATTGAGAGAAGGACATAATCTCGAAAAAATGTATATCAGTGGGGAGTTTGATAGATATGAATAAATACCAGGGAAAAGTACGCAGGCGAAGACAAAATTTATTGATTGTGGAAGGAAAACATGAGAAAAAAAGCAGCAAAGATGAACGACAAGGATTTATTTGGGTATTAAATACATGTGTTTTTTATATTGCTGATTATAATTTTGGATTGGTTAGTTGATTAATTAATGAGAATACATTATTGCAGGGAGATGTTTTTCGTCTCCTTATTTTAAATTTTGAATACTGGATTTTAAATCGGGTAAAAGGTAAAAATGACGAGAAGCTGTTAAACCGAAAATCGGACGGGAAATTTATTATTCAGTTGAGTGGAAATTTATATATAAATATGGGAAAAAAAGTTTCAGTTTGCATCAGTGACAGAACTTGAATAGGTTTGTGGGATATATATTTTTGGGAGATGATACGACTGGAAAGTGGCTTTTATAGTAGAAACAAGAAAAATATGTAAGTATGGAAAGCAGGATGAAAAATGGATATAAAATTAATTTTAAGTTCAGCAGTTATTTCAGCAATCATATCAGGTTGTGTTGCAGTTTTGAATTTTAAAAGACAGAATAATCTACAATATGTAACTGGGGAAAGAAAAGCGTGGAGAGAAGAAATTAGAAAAATAGCACAGGACTTGTATGGCATGTCTTATAAAGAAACACTTGAAATATTAGTCAGATTAAAAGTGAGGATTAATGCATTTGGAAATAATGAAAAAGGCACTATGTATATGTATGATGCACATATATGGAAATTGATAGCAGATATAGAAGAAAAGAAATGCTCGAAAGAACTATTGAGATTAAAGCAACAACAATTAATAGAATATCTTTCGTTGCTTTTAAAGTTTGATTGGGAACGGTCGAAAAAAGAGGTACAGGGAGATAATGGAAGAATTATTGGTTGGGCGATTTGCATCATGTCAGTTATATATATGGGATGTGTGATAGTTCTTAAAAATAAGGATATAAATGTAATATCGGTTATAGGGGTAATTTCATTACTTATACTGATAATTGTTATATTGTATGGAGTTGTATCTGCGATTCTTCCATGTACAGAGGGAAAAGTAAATATAGAAAGAGAATATAAAATACAAATTCAAGTTGCAAAATTAATAGTGGGGTATTTTAAATGCATGATACCGAGTATGGCATGTATATTTGTTGATTGGATTAGTACAGAGGTAATAATTGAGAAATATATAAAAAATAATATAGACGCATCAGACAGTGTATTAATAATAATTGCTTTTATATTTGGAATGGTAATTTTATATTTTGAGAAGGCATCGAATTTAGATAGTAAAGTATTGTACGTTACTTCAATCAATAAATTACATCATATGTATGAGAAAAAGACCGGTGAAATGGTATTATCAAAAAAATAAATGGAAAATTGCCCATCAATGTGTATAATAAAGTTAATTAATATAACCGTTTAGGAAAGAATGGATTTTGCAAAATCGGAAATGAGGGAAAAGTGGATCAGATTTATATTACCGACATTAAAATAGATCATGTGCGTCATTTGAAAAATATTGAAATTCCTTTATCAGAGAATCATATGAAACATTTGATCATTACTGGAAAAAATGGGAGTGGAAAGACGAGTCTGTTGGATGCGTTGGCTCGTTATATTTATTTAATTACAAGACCGGATTATTTTAATGAACAAACTATAGAATGTGAAAACTTATATCCTGCTGATGTAGGATTTGGCAAAAATAACTTATACAAGATAGAACAGTGCTCAAAAGATGAGAAGGGAACATCAAAAAGACTTCTGGCGTATGAAAAGGAAATTTCACTTCAGAAAACAGGTGTGGTAATACAATTTAATGAATTAGCTGAGAATACGTCGTCTTTGTTCTCCCAAGGCAAATTCGTAACCGCCTACTACAAAGCCGACCGTGTTTTCAAAGCCCAGAACCCACAGCATGTAGAAAAGGTTACCCTGAAAAAAGATTATTCTATTAAAGAAACGCCACGCCAGGACTTTGTAAAATATCTCCTCGATCTGAAAATGACGCAGGCTTTAGCTGTCACAGGTGGAAAAAAGGAGAAAGCAGATCAGATAGCAGCGTGGTTTCAAAATTTTGATAATCTGTTAAAAAGAATCTTTGATGATGACTCGGTAGAACTTGTATTTGACGAGGAAACGTTTCAGTTTACGATTCATATGGAAGGCAGAGATCCGTTTGATTTTAATGAGCTTTCCAGCGGCTATGCAGCAGTTTTGGATATTGTAGTTGACCTGATCATTCGTATGGAAAGCCAGACTGAAAGAAGATTTGATTTTTCAGTAGCCGGAATTGTTCTGATCGATGAAATAGAGACACACCTGCATTTGGAATTGCAACGCAAAATTCTGGATCTGTTGACATCGATTTTCCCCAATATCCAGTTCATTATGTCGACACATTCGCCGTTTATTATCAACAGTGTGGATAACGCAGTTATTTATGATCTGGAAAAGAAACTTCTGGTTAAAGATGGACTGTCAGATGTGCCATATACAGGAATTGTAGAAGGATATTTTAATGCAAATGAGATGTCAGTGCTGTTGCAGAAGAAGTTTGACCGTTATAAAGAACTGGCAAATAAAGAAAAACTGACAGAAGAAGATTTTGATGAAATTGCAGAACTGGAAATGTATTTAAATGAAGTCCCGGATTATCTGGCGCTTAATCTTACGACTGAGTACCAAAGATTAAAAGAGGGACTAAGGAGCAGGGAGGATATCTAATGGTAAAAGTAGAACGCAGTTTTCCCGCTCCAGCATCACTGGCAGTAGAGGCACAGAAAGTAAAAGGAAGTTATTCGATGCCGGATGTCGTAAAGCAGTTGAAGGAAGATTTTCATAATAAATGTTATATATGTGAATTGAGTGAACTGCAGGATGCCCAGGTGGAACATTTACTGCCACATTTGGACGGAAAATATCCAGAGCGAAAATTTGACTGGAATAATCTTTTCTGGTCGTGTGGGCATTGCAATAATGTGAAAAACCAGCGTATTTATGATGAGGGAATCATTGATTGTTGTAAGGATGATCCGGAAGAGTC
>ERZ772991.309-NODE-309-length-67190-cov-31.598272_pt1 | contig 67190 bp, 52 predicted proteins | sample MGYA00511128_ERZ772991 | MGnify/ENA primary metagenome ERZ772991 (study PRJEB29015, sample SAMEA2737655) | human gut metagenome | biome: human gut; feature: human-associated habitat; material: faeces | place: China | collected 2012 ... | reverse complement strand
TTGGAACTGTTCCATATTTCTTCATAACGAAATCAATTCCTTTCCTTTGATAATCGTTCCAAAACTCTTCTCTTTGCTCAGACTTCTTGGTCGGTGCTTCAAGGTTCGCCTGCCAGCATTGTGTTGTATTACTCAATCTACAATCCAAGTCTCCCTGAATCTTTTCAAACAGCTTTTCACCTCGATTTGTATGAATCAAGAATAACGAATTGCCGTTGGGGTTATAGAAGTCTGGAATCGTCTCCTCAATATGCCAGAAATCGCCAATGGTTATATCTGTTTTTCTTTCTGTGGTAGCATAAGGACATTCATAACAGGACGGCCGCAATGCACACCGATTATAAAACACTTTCACATAATCTTTAATCGACTTCTCTGCTCCATTGACTTTCACATAAGCTGTTGGAAATTTCCAACCGTTGCGCTTATCTTTGAAAGTGAGGTATGTTATTTCTCCATCCTTCTCCTGAATCGACTCTGCATATTCTCTCCACAGCTTTGGGCTTGGTGAGCCATGACAGATAATATCTATTATGTACACTCGGTCACGGATTCCTTTTATTTTGCTGAACTTCCGAAATCCATCAGCCTGACACCCCATGCCAATAAAAAGCAATTCCTTCTCCGGATTCTCCATCAGCCAGCGATAGGCTTCCCGGTAAATATCACCGGGCTTGCTCTGCATATATTTTGACCCTTTTGCTTTGTCACGCTGCACCTCATCAAAAATCATCTGGAACTCTGCAGTATGATTCTCGTAATTATAAATTGCTGCCACCACAGCATTGCCATTTTTCAGGAAGAAATCCGAGAGTGCAGTAAATGCGCCGCCAGAAGAACTGCTCATCAAGGCAGATTTGTCTTTTAACCTTCCTGCATATACTATTGTATCTATCAAATCCACCATAAGCTGTTCCTCCTGTGTATTATTTGCTTTTCATTGCCATCTTGACCTTTTGTAGAATGATAAGGAATGTAAGTGTTGCACAATAAACCACAATTGGTGCAACGCATCTGTAAACTGATTTCAATCCAAGTTTACCAACTACTATTGAAAAGACCGTAATAAAAATCGGATGAATAATGTAAAGCCATGTAGAATACTTTCTTCCAATCACAGTTAATCCTTTATTATGCCAATTGCTCTTGAGAGTATATACAAAAAGACAGATTGCCAATAAAGTCGTACTGAGATAATGGTCTCTTGTTGCATTTAATCCAGCACTCACCAAAATAAATCTTTCTGCAAAACTGGTTATTGCAAAAACAATAATCAATACCTGAAGCACTTTTTTATTCCATTTTTCAGAGTACCGTTTTTCTCTGATAAGATTTCCAATGCAGAAATATGGTATTCCTACACAAAGGAAATTTCTAACCAATATGTATGGAAATTCACGGTGGAAAATAAGCAGTGAATACTTTCCAAACGCTAGGTCTGCAATAAGCAGTACCGGAGTCAGATAGTAAAGCAACTTTCTGCAGTTCAGCTTGTCCACCAGTAAAACAATCACTAGCACATAAAGAATTGCTCCTAAATACCAAAGGTGTCCAGCCAATGGTGATTCGTTCATTACCAAGAACTTCAGTATGCTCTTTCCGGTAAAGATTGACTGTGTATAAGATATTATGCTTTCTTTTCTAAGAATATTGAGTATAACATTCCAAACAAAGAAAAGTATATTCGCTTCTACAGCCAAGCATAATATCTTCTTGATTTGCTGCTTCTCCTTATGCCGTGCAACAGTATCTGAATAAAAGTATCCCGTAACCATAAAGAAAACAGGAACTGCCACTCTGGTCAATGTTGTAAAATAAGTACCTGTTCTTCCAGGAAATGGAACATGAATACAAACAATAAAGAAAGCGCTGATTGCTTTCAGAATATCAATATTATCTGCTCTGCTCTGCTCTGCTCTGCTCTGCTCTGCTCTGCTCTGCTCTGCTCTGCTCTCAAGATTATCCTCCCCGACTTATGCCATTTCAAACCTTATTTTCCAAGACGACTTTTTACTAAATTCACGCCAGATTTCAGCATGTCCACATTCGTCAGCATTGCATAAATTGCTGTGATGCAGAGTGCAACAAACTGGATTATCTTATTCCCGCAGTAGTATGTTCCAATCAGCATGCCACCAACGAGAACACTACCGACAATAATTGGCTTCCGAATCTTCATGTGTACAGTCTTATTCACATCAATGTAGCGAATGACAAACATCGAAAGGAAAGCAACCAATGTGGAAATAGAAGCTGCAAATACCTGAATCTTGTTAATTAAAATCAAATCTACTGTAATATTGATGATTGCCGCTGAGATGGATGTATAAGCAATCTTCTTTGCATTTTTCTGGGCCACATAAACACAGCTATATAATCCAACCAATACTCGAAAAAGCATTGCATACATCAAAATTAAAATCTGATTATATGCAACATCATACTTTGTGTTAATCAATATCGGAAACACAAATGGCATGCACGCAACAATTCCAAAGCATGCCGCTGCAAACAACTTAAAAAGCGATGTCATCGTTTCCGTCAAAAACTCATCTCGATCTTCATCGCCGTAGTGTAACGATACCGTCTCTGTCCATGACAAATTCAAAATATTGTAAAAGTTAATAAACACGTTTGGAAACTTATTCGCAATAGAATAAATACCATTAGCGGCAGTTCCCAAGAAGTGAGCAATAATAGTTCTATCTGATGCATTAACAACCCACCAAGCCAGATTATTTGGAATCAGCGGGATAGAATAAGCACTGACTCTTTTGAATACTTTGGGCTGAATACACTTAACCGAAAAATATTCCCATGCTTTCGATGCAACTATCAAATATAGCAGGGTCAGAAATTGCGCTACTATGGTGGACATAAACAGTCCCTGAAGCCCCATTTTCAAAAAGACCAGCGCAATAACATTTAGAATTGTCGTTGCCGAAGCTGATATAAATGATGCAATGGTGTATTTGACACTATATCCCAGTCCTCTAACAAACTGAAGGAACAATGCTGTGTAAACATGCAGTACAACATATAGAAGCAAGAAATATGCATTTTCGATTTTCAAAAATGGTTCTACACAAATGAAAAGGATAACATAGATAATACTTTGTACTGTGCTAGACAGTAACAGGGTAGAAAAGAGTTTTCCCTGCTCTTCTTTGTTTCCACGGTAATCCAGCATAAATCGGAATAATCCCTGATCCAGCTGCCAGTTTACCAGTGGAAGCAACAGTGTTGAATATGTGACTAATAAATCAAATGTACCATACTCTTCCGTAGACAAAATTGCCGTATATAAAGGAAGAAGGAAAAAGCTAATACACTGAGTGCACAGCTTTCCCACTGTAAGTATGGCCGTATTTTTTGCTAATTCTGTTTTACGACTCATTAATTAGTGTCTCCTATAGCAAGTTCTTCCTTGATATATGATTACTCAATATCAGGGCAGAACCACTTATTTTAATATTCTATCAATGAAATCCAGTGATTTTTTGCGTTCATTATCCAGCAATGAATTCACTGCACTCCATTCAATTTCAGGTATAATCGTTCCATTTTCAGATTTTCCTTCTACGAGCCCACATTTTTTCAGCTTGAAAACGTCAAGAATATTAAGAACCCTATCTTTTCTTTCAATTTCTGTTTCTACATAAAAAGGAGTGTTCAAAATGATAGAAAATGCTGTAGCATGGAACGAATTTGTTACAACGCATTTTGCCCCTGCAATCCACTGTAAAAATTCAGCTGGACCTACAGCTCCAATATGTTTTACCTCACGATATTTAAACCATGTTTCCTGATCCCATAGCATAAGAAGCTCATACCCTGTTTCTTTACTAAGTTCTTTTGCAAATTTCAGTGCCGGTTCAGCCGTCTTACTATATCCCATCTTAAAGAAAAGAATATAATCTTTTTTTACTGGCTCTGCAGCCAATTTCATCCAGCTATTTTTTTTTGTAAGAAAGACTGGATCTAACACAACTTCTATATTTTTTTCTTTCAATCTCTGTTCAAGAGCCGTTTTTGACGCACTTTCTCGCACAGATATATCTTTAAAGGCCTGGAGGCACTGAATCATCTTATTGGATTCTTTCGAAGAAAAATCCGCTCCACCCGTGCTTGCTGCATAAGCCACCTTATTTACGGAAGCATTTATTCCCGGGAGGAAGTAGCGCATATCATTTTCTGTAAGATTATAATTCCAAACTTGATCTGATCCTACAATAATCTCATCAAAGGAATTGCAAATACTCCTAAAGTTTTCTTCACTCTGACACTGGTTTGAACAGACTGTATTTTTTTTTCTGAAAGCATGGAACTTTGAATTACGTTTAATTTTATCCGGAATCCGGAGTGTACTTTTAATAATTGCTTTCGGATGCTTATTTTTGAATGGACTGATTGAGTAATCTTTACGAATAAACTCCGGATCATAGTCTATCAGCTCGCATTCCAGATTCCCATGTTCTACAATCGTTTTTTGTAATGATACAGCCTGCAGCAATGCTCCAAAATTGTTTGCAGAATGAAAAGTTAATATACCAACTCTTTTCATACGGTTACACCTGCAAATTCTTTTTCACATTTATCCAACACCGCCGCAATTACCTGATCCATATCGTAGTACTTATACTCACCAAGACGACCGCCGAAGATTACATGCTCCTCTGCATCCGCCAGTTTCTTATATTCAGAATAAAGCAAGCCATTCTTAGCATCATTAACCGGATAATACGGCTCATCTCCCGGTTTCCACTCGCTACTGTACTCACGGCTAATGATGGTCTTCGGCAGATCATTGCCGTTCTCATCCTTACCGAACTCAAACCATTTATGCTCTATTATACGGGTCCACGGAGTCTCACGGTCGGTGTAGTTCACTGCGACATTGCCCTGGAAGTTTGGTTTATCCAAAGTCTCCGTTTCAAAGCGAACAGAACGGTATTCCAGTGTACCCAGCTTATAATCAAAGTAAGCATCAATCGGTCCAGTGTATACAATCTTGTCAGCCAATGTGTCCAACTCGGCCTTGTTCTCCAGATAATCTGTGTTCAAACGAACCTCAATACCATCCAGCAGATTAGCAATCATCTTGGTATAACCACCAACCGGAATACCCTGATAAAGTGCATTGAAGTAGTTATTATCAAAAGTCAGACGAACCGGAAGACGCTTAATAATAAAGGACGGTAACTCTTTACAGTCGCGACCCCACTGCTTCTCAGTGTAACCTTTGATAAGCTTTTCGTAGATGTCACGACCAACGAGAGAAATAGCCTGCTCTTCAAGATTCTGCGGATCATCAGTAATCTCTTTGCGTTGCTCTTCGATCTTGGCGGCAGCCTCCTCCGGTGTCACAACACCCCACATCTTGTTGAATGTGTACATATTGAACGGCAGTGAGTACAACTCGCCCTTGTAATTGGCTACCGGTGAGTTCGTAAAGCGGTTGAACTCAGCATACTGTGTAATGTAGTTCCAGACTTTTTTGTTGTTAGTATGGAAAATGTGAGCACCATACTTATGAACATTGATTCCCTCAACATTCTCCGTATAAATGTTCCCCGCGATATTAGGGCGCTTATCTACTACCAAAACAGCCTTACCATGTGCTTTAGCTTCACGTGCAAAAATTGCTCCGTAAAGTCCGGAACCTACTACTAAATAATCATACATTATCGGATTTTCCTCCTGTTAAAAACATATTTCTGTGAATTGTAAACACAAGATTCACACATATAGCTACCATATAGAAATGAAATGTTCTATCAAAAATAACATTTCCTGTAAAGCCATACATCAAACAAAATATTTGAATTGCTGTACTTGCTAAAATAGGAACTGTATAATCATCCAACAGCTGATTACCTAAGCAATAGCCAATATTTTTTAATGATACAATTAATGAACTCAGTATCGATACCATCAAAATAATCAATCCTACAAATCCGCAATTTGCTGTAATTTCTAGATAAATGTTATGGCAGCCCGTTACTGCATCATCTAATATATTTATAATACCGGCTTCATACCTAAATCCCCACCATCCTACACCAAATATCGGAGCATTACTTATCATTTTAGCCGCATATTGCCACATTATAATTCTGTTCATACTCGCAGAATCGGTTCCAACATTTTGTAATCTATCAAATGTATATGCAAGTTGAGGAACATACTCTATTAATAGTGAAATCACAAAGCATAGTACACCACATACAGCCATTAGTTTGAAGGTTTTCCCAACCCGCTGCTTTGGATTAGCAACATAATATAATATAATGGATGTTGCGACCGTAAACAATAAATGTGCTCTCTTTCCCGTTAACAATAGTGCAATTATAGAAATACAGCACAATACAATGATCGGCAATCGTCTCCGATTATCTCCTTTTTTTAATGTAAAGAAGTATGCTATTAGAACAATCAAAACAATACTAATATATGTACCATTTTGTGAGTAATGATCGGCCAATGCCGCTCTATATCCATATTGACCATTCAAAGTTCCGTTTTGGTATGTTCGATATGTCAGCGAAATAAACTTTTCATATAACGAATTATTTAAAAAGAAAGCAATTGTTGCCAAAGCATTGAATATTCCGACTCCTATAATCAATCCAGGAATTTTACATATCCAATCCACCTGAGACGCACATACAAATACTGCAAGCACACACAAAATAATACGTTCTGAATTTAAGTACTCTCCATGAATAAATTCTTGGTTGCGAATTATTATCATTATTAGATAAGCCAACCATGGTAACACATATCTAGATTTAACAATTTTACCATGTGCCGCAATAACTGTAAGAATCAAAATTGCAATCCAAATTAAATATCTAAAAAAAGCTGGCAAAAAGAATTTAGGAAGTATCGCCCAGTAATTTCCTTCAATTATCATAAAGCTCATTAAAGCTAAAATTGACATACTACTATTTATTTTCAATTTAAGTTTTGTATTCACGATTTTATATCCCCCTCATTCTTTTTATAATCATAAACATCGGGAGCATTATATTGGCACGATATAAAAGCATTTTTACTCTAAATACTAATTTCACACATTTACGTGGAACTAAAGCCTTTTTCCAAGGATCATTTTTTATCAAACTGCCAAATGCAGATTTCTTTTCGGAATAAGTGAGTTTACACTCCCCATTAATATATCCTCTTGTAATAATCTGCTTTAACTTACTGAGAACCCACTGAATATAAGCGTTGTATAATTTTTGGTCGCAGTTTTCATACAGTGGATTTAAAATTCCAATGGCTCGACTAATTGCTTCTCCTAAATTTGGTGAAAACTTATGAAGCACGCTCTTGTCATTCTGAATGTAGTAATACCATAAATCATCAACCAAACAAATTTTAAAGCACTTATAATTACGGATTAAATCAACCGACCAAATAGTATCTTCCGCAATTGTAATTCCATTCATAAAAGGAATTTCTGTCGCTACGCTTTTCTTCATTAGACGAGACCAACATCCCTCCAAGTTAAACATCCATCCGTTTTTGTTTCTCCCCCAATTATCCACATTCTTTAAATAAATATGCTGTTCAAATTTTACTCTATCTTCTTGTGAACTAATTACTATAGGGTGTATGTCATCCGACTTTTGGCAGTTATTATGTATTACATTTTCAGTTTGCAGTATTCTACCGATTGCAATATCCGAATCTGATATTTCTAAAGCGTGAATACCTTGTTCTAGAGCCCATGGTGTCAAACAGTCATCACCATCTGCAAACATGACATAATTTCCAGAAGACTGACTCACTCCAAAATTTCTTGCAGCAGAAACGCCTTCGTTGTTTTTATGCATCACTTTAATTCGTGAGTCTAGCTTTTGAAGTTCATTTATATTGTCTGCTATAGGCAAACTGCTACCATCATCAACTATAATAATTTCAAAATCCGAATAAGTCTGATGCAGAATACTTAGTACACATCTCCTCAAGTCTTCAAGATCAATATTATAAACGGGTATAATGACACTAATCTGCATCTTCCTGTTATCCTTTCAAATAATACGCTTTAACGTTGCAACGCCAATCCGTTCGTTATGTTCTGCCCGTCCGTTATACCACAGAATTGTAGAGTTGTTATCTTGATCAATACAAAGAGTTGGTTTGTAAACTGCATGAGCATCCCATTTCCCTTTTTCTGGCGATAGAATTGGGACATCATCAATTTTTTTCCAGGCATCTGTTGGATTGTCGGAATACGCTAGGCAAATCCTCGACACATTAACATTTTGATAAGCAATATATGCCATCACATATTTATTGTCGCTAGATCTTATCACATCACATGCACCCACTTTAGACTTTTCATACGCTATCTCCGGGTCAGCACACTTAATCGGCTTTGTGCGTTTCACCCAATGTTTTCCGTCTTTACTTTCTGCGTAACAAATCACATCTGGTTCATATCCTTCTCCTGCCGCATACCACATGCAATAAATGCATTTTTCCTCATCCCATAAGACGCAAGGGTTCATTACATTCTCCCCTTCAAAATCATATTCTGGAATTAGTACTGGCTCAGATGACATGCGAATATAATTAATTCCATCCTTGCTTACTGCATAACCAATTTTACTAATTCCATTATTCTGCCCAGTATACCAAAGATGCCATATATTATCTTTAACCAAAAAGCATGCTCGGTTTACTCTTGTTTCCCAATTACTATTATTTATTCCCACCAATATTTCAACTGCATTATCCCAGTTCCATGTGTATCCATCTTCAGATGATAACATCTTAATAGAATGTGTTCGTCTACATGATAAGCACATTATATATAAACCATCAATCTTTCTAACGCACGGATCAAACAAACTACCTGTTGTAGTGTTTCCTAATACAGGATTATTCTCATACTTATGCCACCCTGCATTTTCTCCTGGATAATCATATGCGCAGAGCTGATTCAATCTACGTTGAATTGAGGTTTTTACACGGTTTATTATTTTTCCCTGCATATCTATACTTCCGTTTCTACTATTTCCGATATAATTTGAATGTATCTATGTGCAAACTCTTTCACCGAAAATTCTGTTTCACACAACTCTGCCAGCTTTTCTCCTGCTTTTTTTCTGATTTGCTTGTCCATTAATTGAAAACACTTAATCGCTTCCACTCCCTGGTCAACGCTAGAGAAATATTTCAAACCTTTTAAATCGTATTTCTTAAAAAATTTATTACCACCAGTATCAGAAAGCACAACTGGGATTCCAAGAGACAAAACTTCCAAAAGCACCAAATCAAAATAGGTTTCTCTATTTGGAAGAACGAACACATCAGATGCTGCAATTAATGAATACGGATCAGTCGTCCACCCAACTTCAATCCATCTATCGTTATTAAGTCCCTTGATTGGTTCTTCTTTTCCGCCAATTAAAAAATATGTATTGGGATCTTTTAGCACCTGTTCACCCATTTGTCTTAAATCTGTATATCCTTTAATTTCATTGTGTCGCCCCACATAAGATATGACAAATGCGTCATTCGGAATACCATATTTTTTTCGATAATTTTCACGATTTATTTTTGCATGACATGCAATAATTCCAGTAGGCATATATCGATATTTCTCATCTTTTCTTATAGATGTATATCGCGGCCAAGTATTAAAATATGGTTCCTCAGCATCTTTACATGGAAATATAATATAATCTGCACGTTCAAACGCATAGCGATCCAGTTCTTCTAACTTATCAATTTGATTTCTCATCAATTTATAGTCAAAAGGATTCAACTTATCTATCCGTTCTTTATATATTCCACAAGGGCAATGAGAAGTCAAAATAACTTTACCATGATATTGATTTAAAAAATCACGACAAAGATACATTTTTTCAGCACTATGGAAGTGTATAATATCATAAGCAAACATACCATTATCAATCGGAAATTTTTTTCTTAAAAACCTTGCATCGTTCAGAGCCCTTCTAAACTCCAACAAACGTTTTGGAATCCTTTTTCTCAATTCCGAATTATTTTCAATACCACTCGGCATATTGCTATAAAACGATATATCAACAGGCAAGTTTTCCTGCTTTCTACACTCTTCTAAGCCTTTTTTCAGATTATACAAATAACCAGCTGGTCCACCTTTTGGTTCAAGTGCATCCTCAGGATAATAAATCAATAATTTCTTCATTTAAAATTTCCTTTCTAATTCCATATGATAACTTCTGTTCTACACTTTTGTCCTAAAACTCTGTGAAACTTCTTAACTCTTTTTAGAAGTATTAAAACATCATCAAAGCTTCCTCCACTATTCAACATCCAATTGGCAGTTTTCCCTGAAAATTCTATTCCATTTTTCTTTCCAATTGGCAGATATTTATACAGTTGCATTATCGCTTTATTTGACTCGCAAAATACCGTTCCAAAATTTGGTGCACTATTATCTTGCCTCTTTTTACATAATTCCAAACGTTCTTTTCTTAGGGCCTCACTAGTTTCTAAGGATGTCCTATTAAATTTGAATCTAACAGCCAATACGATTGCATCACCATGCTGAAAATTTGACATTCTATACGAGAATTTACAATCTGTATTCTCCATCCAGTAAACCTGTCCCCTGCAGAATACTTTAACACTCTCAATATAGTCACTGATGCACTTATTAAAACTCTTTCCTCGTCCCGCATTCATGACTACAGCGCCACCAACTAATCCTGGAACAGAGTACAAATACTCTATACCACCATATCCATCAGCGTTGATTGTCTTAATTAATTTCTGCAATCTGACAGAAGCTCCAACAATATAAATACCATTTCCCTTATTTTCAATTGTCGAATTGAATTCTCTAAGATTTACAACGCTATCAAACACACGCGTATTGATAACAATATTTGACCCACCCCCGATAAAGTACTGAGGATGTTTGTCTTGAATCAAATTTATAAGTTCATCTTCTGTTTCTGGAGTGTACAATTTACTGGCTGTGCCCCCCATTTTAAATGTCGTCAATTTTTTTAAGTCTGCATTGTTATCTATTTTCATTAATCCACACTCTTTCCTTGATCTGCGATTACTTCACCAAGTATTTCAAAAAAGCTCTCAGCACATCTTCTTTCTTTATCCAATCCGCAAGAAATTCTATTTTTAATTGTTGACGACATCTTCATACTCAGGCACTCATCTATTTTATTCATAAGCATGGTCCAATCTACATTCTTCGAACTTACGGTTGAAAAATAAAAATCTGACAACTGCATTCTTTCAAGTGCATCAGATATCTTATTGGGCATCCCATCTATTGAATTTTCAGCACTGACAGCTATAACGGGAGTTCTATTAAGTAATGAAAACATTGTACCGTGAAAATATTTTGATATTGTCAGCTGAAACAATCCAAATATGATACTCCACTCTTGTGGTGTCAAATCAGCAATGTATGGAATATCCGCATATTTATTGTAAGAGTACAATGATACAGTTTGATATTTTTCTCCGTATTTTTCCTTAATCTTTTTTGCAAGTTGTTCTCTAAAGTTCCCATTCAAATTCGACATCATAAATGCAATTGTGGGTTTATTTGGATCAAAATGATACTTCTTTTTCAGCTTGTTGATCAATACTTTTCTATCAACTGTACTTAAATCTCCCGCAAATAACGACGGATCACAATTATGATATACTTTAAGTTCAGGTGCTGCATACTTCACAAGCATCTCTGTCTGAGCATCTCTAACTCCAATATATTTAAACGCGCTAAATGATTTTTCTAAATATTTCTTTTCACTTGACGCAATATCTGAAAAGCTTGAAACGGCAAGGCCATTACAAGAGGCCGCATATGACATAAGTGTACTTGATTCACATCCTATTAAAAAATATGGATTAGGAATTCCTCTTTTGCTAAAATTCCATACCGCATCGCTTCCACTAATCAAAATGTCATACTTTCCATTTATATTCTTCATCACCATTTCATAATCATCAGATATTATTTTTTTATCCGATAATGGAAGTTCATCCCAACCCTTTTGAAAAGCCTTATACATTTCAATTCTTTCTTTTAAATGAATTAGACTCTCTTTTCCTCTATAAAGTGTAATCATCTTATAGTAGCGATTCATCTTTTTTGACATATAGTCTACAATTTCCACACTCACATCTGGAAATCTTTTTTTAATCTCTTCCGCAAGATAGTATGCTTGCATTACTGCACCATAATTTAAACTTCTATGATAAGTTAGTATTCCTACTTTGACCATGTTTTCATTCCTTTCGGTTAAAGGCCTTTTATCCAATATCAGACCAAATTATTTTATAATATTGTATCCGCAATCTTCTATTTTCACGATTCACAACTCTGCTTTAAAATCGTTGCTTATCTCATAAATCTTTTTTGCGAAATCTGTATAGTTTTTTTCAGCGTTATATTTTTTCTCCCAGAGATCGCGTGCAGCAATCCTACGCTTGCGATACGCCTCTTCCGATTCGTTTAAAAGCAATTCTATTTTTTTCTGTAATGCCCCTTTTTCGAAGTCTTTGTCTAATAAGAATCCATTTTTCTGTTCTTTATCAATTATTTCCGCAGATCCGCCTACATCTGTGGCTATTACAGGAATACCAAAACTACTAGCCTCCATTAGACTAACCGGAAGCCCTTCTGAATAGCTTACATTAACAAAGACATCAACCTTATTTGATTTATAATAATCATAGACCTGTTGATTTTGCATTCCACCCAGGAATTCAAAATCAATATTCTTCAGCTTTGCCTTTGCATATTCCCTAATTGAATCAAAATACTTTGTTTTTCCTTCTACTCCCCCACCAATATGTGTCCAAAGGACTCTTTTATCGCCTCTTTCCACAAGAGCTAAATCATTTATTAACCGTTCAAGTCCCTTTACTTTTACCACTCGTGAACATGACACAATGTGAAACTTAGCATTGCTGTGCTCTGGTGAGAGTCCATAATCCCTTGTTCCGAGATATGCAGTCTCAATCACAGATTCAATATCTTGATATCTCGTTTTTAAATACATTGTACCGTTATCTGAGCAGGGGAAAACATAATCCACTTTATTTAAAAGGTATTTTCTAAAAGGCAAATAATTAATTTTATTAGCATCTTCATATATGTCATATCTATGTGCTCGCGAAATCACTATTATTTGCCCAGAATAATTCATTTCCTTTTTTATATACTCTTTTAGTCTTACAGCAACCGTAGCATTAGCAAAGAACCAATAGCTATATATAACAATCTGATCATAGCCAGAAAAATTTTGCTGCTTCAAGATTTCTACCGCTTCATTTTCTAGCCTAACACACCTAGATTCAAAGTTGCATAAAAAGCATCGCTGTGCAAAATCAAGTTTTCTTGCTGAATATTCTTCAGATTCACTTGAATCCGGTTTTAATAAATGTGAAGGTGAAGCAAACAAGTCCTTTAGCCGCATGCTTTTTCTGTTTCCAGTTGCAGTAATATAAGCTTCTGTTTTTTCTGGCAATGCTCTTGTCATCGCCTCTCCCTTACTGACATCTTGAGCCAAAACCATTATTTTATCATAATACGGCGTGTGCTTACTAATCTCGCTCTCTAAAAAAGGCTCTCCGAAGGCATATGGATATTTTCTTGTCAAGATAATCAGTAATTTTCTCATTCTTATTAATTCCCCTTAATATATATTCGCTTCCACACTGCAAGAAAAGCATATCTCACAAAACAGTAACAGCTAAAAGGCATTGACAACTTTTCAATATCTCTATACAAACTCCACACGCCTTTTACTGCTTTAATCTTGTTGCTGCTCAAAGAATTTTCTGCTCTACGATATTCCGCAAGGACCTCATTAAGTCCATAGCACTTATAACCTGCTTTTAATACCTGAAGCCATGTTGCCGCATCCTGTCTCCGACGAATATCTGGCATAACAAGATATTTTTTATCAACAATACTTGTATCTACCATAATACCAACTGTCTGTAACAAGTTATTCGTCAAGAATCCCACATAATCTACTGACGGTAGCATGTGTACTTCTTTGTTTAGTGCATTTCCCTCATCATCAATAACTTCATAGGATGCACACGAAAAACCACACTTATGCTCATTCATAAATTGAATTTGTTTTTCAAGTTTTGACGGTTTCCATATATCATCCGCATCCAAATAAGCAACATATCTTCCCGTAGCCTCATTAAGCGACCGATTTCTTGCCTTTGCAGCGCCACCATTTGTATTCTGCTTCAAAATACGTACACGCGGATCTTTTTTTGAAATTTCCTGTACAATCTTAACAGTATTATCTGAAGAACAATCATCTACAATAATCATTTCCCAGCTCGAATAAGTTTGATTTTGAACAGATTCGATTGTCTTTTTTATATACTTTTCACTATTCCATGAAGGAGTTATAATTGAAACTTTATCTTGCATGTTCTCTCCACACTCTACTTATTAATCTCTACCAAACAAATCTCTGGTGTAAACCTTATCCTTCACATCATCCAGACACTTGTCATAGCGGTTTGCGATGATGGCGTGGCTCATTTCCTTGAACTTATCCAGATCATTAACCACTACTGATCCGAAGAATGTCTCGCCATCTTTCAGAGTCGGCTCATAAATCACAACCGTTGCGCCCTTGGCCTTGATGCGCTTCATGACCCCCTGGATAGAACTCTGACGAAAGTTATCGCTGTTGCTCTTCATGGTCAGGCGGTACACACCGATGGTCACAGATTTTTCCTGTTCCTTATCGTACTCGTTATCCTCGTCATAACCATAATAACCAGCCAGCTTTAGGACGCGGTCAGCGATGAAATCTTTACGAGTTCTGTTACTCTCGACAATAGCCTCGATCAGGTTCTCCGGCACATCTGCATAGTTAGCCAGCAACTGCTTAGTATCTTTCGGCAGGCAGTATCCGCCGTAACCAAAGGACGGGTTATTGTAGTGGCTGCCAATACGAGGGTCAAGGCATACACCGTCGATAATCTGCTGGGTGTTCAAGCCCTTGCTCTCTGCATAGGTGTCCAGTTCGTTAAAGTAAGCCACGCGCAGGGCCAGATATGTATTGGCAAACAATTTGACTGCCTCTGCCTCGGTGAAGCCCATGAACAGAGTGTCGATGTTCTCCTTGATAGCGCCTTCTTGCAGCAGACCAGCAAACTCGTGCGCTGCTTCTACCAACCGCTTGTCACTCAGATCAGCGCCGACGATGATACGAGAAGGATACAGGTTGTCATAGAGAGCCTTGGATTCTCGCAGGAACTCCGGGCTGAAGATGATGTTCTTACTGTTGAATTTTTCACGTACGCTTGCGGTGTAGCCCACAGGGATTGTGGACTTGATGACCATGATGGCGTTCGGGTTATATTCCATGACCAGCTTGATCACAGCCTCGACTGCAGATGTGTCAAAGTGCTGGGTGTGGCTATCGTAGTTGGTAGGGGCCGCAATGACAACAAAATCAGCATCGGCGTATGCGGTCTTAGCGTCCAGCGTTGCGGTCAAATTCAGTTCTTTCTCTGTGAGATACTTCTCAATATAGTCATCTTGAATTGGAGACTTGCGATTGTTGATCATCTCAACCTTCTCCGGAACAATATCAACTGCGGTCACCTGATGGTGCTGAGAAAGCAATGTGGCAATTGACAAACCCACATAGCCTGTTCCAGCAACTGCAATTCTTACATTTTTCATTTTAAAAATTCTCTCCTAGTTCTTACGTTTTAACATGCCTATCTAATGCAACTCTTCCCTATACTGCTCCCTCATCCTTCATCACACTTATAATAGTTTGAAAAATAATTCTTATATCATTCTTCACACTCCACTCCCCAATATACTGGGTATCCAATCTCACAACTTCTTCAAAGTCCGTGATATTGCTCCTGCCACTCACCTGCCACAGCCCGGTCAGTCCCGGTCTGAATGACATTCTGGCTCTGTGGTGTGGTTTATATTTCTCCCACTCGTCGAGTGTCGGTGGTCTAGTACCTACAAGGCTCATATCTCCTTTAAGGATATTCCAAAACTGCGGCAGCTCATCTATTGATGTCTTCCTGATAAACTGTCCTATGCCGGTTTTCTTTGTTCCATCCGGCAGTATCTTATTGCCTATGATTCTCGGGTCGAAATCCATCTTAAACATCATTCCGTCGCTCACCTTGTTTTGTGCCATGAGCTCCTTCTTTCGCTCCTCGGCATCCATGTACATGCTTCTGAATTTGTACATCTTGAACTTTCTTCCGTTTCTGCCGATTCGCTCCTGTGCGAAGAAAATCGGTCCGGGTGATGCTATATAGATTGCTGGTCCCACAAATATCGTCACTATCAAGGTGATGATGCATCCGACCAGCCCTCCGAGTATGTCCATGCCTCTTTTGGCAAGAAGCTGTGTGGTTCTCGCATAGTTCAAGCTGGCTGTGATGACTGTGTAGTCACCTATTTTTTCTATCTGATTAAAACTGCCTGCCATGACCTTGTTTTTGGTGATACCTCTGTGAACAGCTATTCCCATCTCCAGGAATATGTCTGCCATTTCGTAGGGATATTCGCTCTCCGCACACGGTGGGATAAGCACCTCGTCCACCCATTCCTCACAGGCGTAGTCCACTATCCCGTCATGGTTTGCAACTATTGGTATTTCACATATTGTTTTGCCATTCAGGTCGGCATCTATTGCCGCTGCCACTATCTGTGTATATCCAAAGCCATTTTCCTTTAGTCCCTGAAGTGTCTCCTCAAGGAGCTTTTCCGGGGCTATGACAAAGAGTGATTTTTTCGATGAAGCAAAGCCTCTTTTTTTGATAATATTCTTTAACACCGCTCTGCCTAAGTACGACACGAGAATATATATTGGAATCATGATGTAGTAAGACATACGCGAATATATCTCACCCATCTGTGTGGTAAACAGGAAGAAGGTTGTTATTATTTCCACAAGTGCCACATGCTTACATGTAGCTATGAACTCATCGAAATATCCGCGCTTCAATGCATTTTTGAAGGCATCGGATACTATTTCCACGAAGAAATCTATGAGTAAAAATGCTACTGCCAGTATCCTGTAGTCCTTATCTATGTATGGATTGTTAAGTCCAAAGCGACATATATATGAGACTATGAATGCTATCTGCATACACAGGACATCTAAGAGCATGAAATCTATATGCTTTGTCCAGCTTCTTCCTTTCTTTCTGTACATTTTTTGTGTCTCCCTGTATTTCTTGATTACCCTATTTCCAGTTCATCCCTATGCTGTCAAGCCTTGCTATGCGCTCTGTGTCGAGCACCATGCCGCTGGCCTTCGGGTTTTTTCTTTTACATCTGATATTTGATATCCAGCGTCCCAGCTTCACTCCGTCTGTGGAATATGATACCGGCACGTCCAGATTGCCGTTTTTCTCGTAATATGTTTTCGCAAGCTCAAACTTTCTGTTCCACTGTATAGCGGTCTTGCTTTCTGACCTGTAGCCTATGCTCTGCAAGCGCTTTAGCTGCTCGTCTGTCATTGAGCTGCTATTGTTTTGGTTGGATAGCCAGCGTCCAAGCGGTATGCCGTCAGCTGTGACGTACTTTGCGGGTACTTCAAGGTTTCCATGCTCCTTGTAGTAGGCCTTGGCTGCGCTGTAGTACTCTTCCCACTTCTGCTTGTTGTGGTCCCATATCATGCCAAGCTCCTCGAGTGCTTTTCTCTGCTCATCGGTGAGTGCCTGCTCTATGCCGTACTTTTTTACCTTGAAGCGCATGTTGTTGATCCATGAGCCGAGCCTGAAGCCTGTAGGCGATACGTATTTGGCTTTGATGTCCAGATTGTCGTAGGTATTGCGATAGCTTTTAAGCTCTTCCAGTACCTCCTGCCAGCTTGAGTCCATGACATCCCATATCATGCCTATGTCGTTTAGCTTTTGTATCTTTTCCCAGGTGAGGTTTCCGGATATATTGCCTGACTTCACACGCCTCTGGGTGTTTATCCATGCTCCCAGTGTGAGGCCTGACCCAGTGACATAGCTCTTTGGTATCTTGAGATTTCCATTTTCCTCATACCACTGCTTTGCTGCCTCATAGTATGTGTCCCAGGCACTTCCAAGATTTTCCTGCAGGCGCATGAATATCTCCCTGCTGTCCTTTGTCTCATCTATGATGCGGAACCTGTCGTCAAAGTGCTCTCTTGGCGAGTGAGTGTCCGGATACAGTAAAAATGCTTCCTGCATCTCGTTTTTCAGGCAGTCTATGCAGTATAGACTGTCGAAGTTGTTGACCAGGTCAAAAATGACCGGCTGATTTTTGCTTCCTGCTGACAGTGCTCTGCCTATCTGCTGCAGGTAGATGATTGGTGACACCGTAGGGCGAAGCAGTATTACTCCGTCCACATCGTCCACATGTATGCCCTCGTTCAGCATGTCTATGCAGTAGAGGAGCTTTAAATGGCTTCCTGTATCCTTTTTGAATTCGGCAAATGCTTTGCTGGTCGACGCATCGTTGTAGTACGCTGTGTATATGTGTGGCTTTTTGTCCACCTTGCTAAACCAGTCGGCCGCCTGCGCCTTCATCTCATCCATATGCTCTCTGCCTGAGCAGAATACTATGTATTTGCCATCAGGCTTTGTCATCTGTCTGGCAAAGACCTCTGTGAGTCCGTCTGCCTGCTCGAGTGCACGCTTTAGCTGTTCTAGGAGCTTTTCGTTTTCCGATACAAGTCCCGGGTTTGATAAGCCTTCGATTCGTTTTTTCAGTTGTTCGAGCTCTTTCTTGTATGAATACATGGCTATGACATATTTAGGCTCCGGAAGTATTTCCCTCACGATTGCTTCTCCGAGTGTCATCTCTGAGGCTATGTTGCCCTCAAAGAGCTCCTCTGCCATATTGCGCTGGTTGTCCAGATAGCGTATGTTTGTCGCTGAGAGTCCCAGGCGCTTTGCCTTCGGATATGCTTCAAGAAGCTTTCTCACACTCTTGCCCCACTCTGCGGCTCCACAGCGGTGGAACTCATCGAGTATGATATAGTCCGGGCTCAGGGTGTCTATGCTGTCCTCATGCTTCATGAGCCTGCTGTATGACATGTATTCTATGTTTGAGAACTGTGTGTCTATGTTTTCAAGCTGTGTCTTGTAGATGTACTCACTTGGCGATAGCCATAGAAAGTGCTTGTGCGGATGCTGCTCCACGAGCTTGAAGGCTATCATCGACTTGCCCGTGCCGGTCGGATGGATGACGGCTGCCATCTGCTTTTCCTCCAGCATGGTCTCGACTGCTCTGTATGCATCTTCGTTGTGCTTGTAAAGATGTATGCTCATTTGCTGCCTCCGGGTGAAACACTACATTAAAAGGGAGGTTGGATTTCGCAGATTATTACAATCTGCGAAATCCAACCTCCCTTATGTATGAAATAAGCATTTTATATAAATATGACCATTTTTCTGACCATTTATGGGATAACTATAGAATTGATTGCGGAGCGCTTGGTCTCCAGATTTGGATGCACATAGCGATTCAATGTAATATTTACATTGGAATGTCCAAGAATCTCACTTACACTCTTAGCGTCGGCGCCGCTGCTGATACAGTTTGTGGCAAAGGTGTGGCGCAATGCATGAAAGTGAGTATTCCCGATACCTGCTTCTCTTATATAGATATGAAATCTATTCTGATAAGTGCGGGGATCCATAGGCTGATTTTTCTTTAGAAAATAAGAGTCACCTTTCATTGAAGTGTTATAATAATCTGACAGCTTGTCATATATAAAGTCCGGGATAGGAATCTCACGAAGTGAATTTGAAGTCTTTGGTGAATCTATATATAAAGAAGTCTTTCTCGTGGCTGTGTGGTTATTTTGTGATGAATCGGATGTGTGTACCGTATCTACCGGAAGTCTCTGCACTGTGCGATTGACATGCAGAGTGCGACTAATCATGTCGATATCTTCCCATTTCAGGGCACAAATTTCTCCTAAACGCAGCCCCATAAAAAGGCACAATAAAATACCGAGCTTATAGATATCAAGCTCGGTAAGAAGATACTCGGTTAGCTTTTGCTGGTCTATTGTATTGATTGTATTTATGTTGTTTGAGGATGTGACGGATGAACGTTTTGTCCTGTACGACAGATGAATTTCTCCGGTGCCATATGTGGCAGCTCCATATGCAAGGATCGAATTGAATATACAAAGTATGCTCTTTGTAACGCTCTCACCGGCTGTCTCAGGCAGCTCCTTGAGTATTTCGTTCTGATTTAACTCATCTATGACGATTTCTCCCCAGTTCGGTTTGATATATTTATTGTATATAGTAGAATACTTTTGAATGGTAGAGCACTTCCGGCTGGATGCTATACTTTCAAGCCATTTCTCAGCGACTTCTTTTACGGTGATAGCGGACTGCTTGTGGGCTGCTGTTTGATTAAGTGAAGCTGCTTTCGCTGTAAGCAGCCTTTCTGTTACTTCCTTATAGCTGTGGCCGTATACCGATTTGCACTTTTTACTGCCGGCTGTGTCTACTATGTAGTAGCGCCCCTCCCAGCGTCCGTCGGCTCTCTTTCTGATGTTGGTTCCTCTTCTTGACATGTCTGTTTCCTCCTTAAAAATATATATGTATATATAATTTATAGGAAGAAGAATATTAACTCCATATAATATCTTCTGTTTATTTTTGACCACAATTTTGACCATCTAAAACAAAAAAATATATAAAATCCAACCTAATATTTTATTAAAAATGTAAAAAGATACAAAAAAAGATACAATAGTTGACATAAAACGACTCAAGTTTTATTATATATCTAGTGTTTTTTAACAGAGGTGGTTTTCGCAGATTGTAATAATCTGCGAATTTTTTTATATTCTTTCTGATTAGGCATTAGCAAAAAAACACCTCCATTGCACTGCAATAGAGGTGTTTTCTTGCATCTTTACTCTTCAATCATCGAAAGACGTTCCTTAGCAATCTTAATGTCTTCATCTGACGAATTAAGCATTTGTTTTGCTGCAGCTACAGTACCATCATTTTTGAAGAAGGTCACCAGTGTAGAAATTCGCTCTTCTCTACGTCCTTGTTCGATTACTCGTTCTTCAATTCCAAAACTTCGCATTTTAAGATGGTTTCTTTTAATGCGAAGTTTTTTATAATTTTACTGCGGAAATCCATACGGCACAAATTCACTGCTGCATATAACCGTATAATCTGCTTCCACTGAAACCGTTTTTTGTTCTGTTCCAATACCCTCTCCGCAAATCCAATATGAACCATCATTTTTATTCTTTAGCATAATATTCCCCACACTAAATTAGCATAATGTACAATAGCCATAGGTTGATAGCAAGCAGGCCTTGGGTAGCTGTAATCCATAAAACTTCTAAAACAGCTCCCCAACCCAGCCCAAAAACTGGAAAAATTCTGGAAAAAAGTAGCTGAAACCGCTGAAATCCACAAAACAGCTCCCCAATCCACAGCGAAACAGCCGGAAAAATCCATAAAAAAGTAGCTGAAACCGCTGAAATCCACAAAACAGCTCCCCAACCCAGCCCAAAATCCGGAAAAGACCATGGAAAAAGTAGCTGAAATCACTAAAATCCCCAAAACAGCTCAAAAATATAGCCCAAATGTCATTAAAAAGAGAGCGGGCCGGCGAATGGAAAGTTCGCCGGCCCAGATTTACACTAGGAGCAAAGTTTATACTTTGCGGAGATAAAATATGTTTTTCGTGGCCTTTCATGTTGTCGTGACCACGCTATAGTTCTGATTTGATTATACCGCTGCCAGCTTCTTTCCAAGCTCCTCGCAGGCTGTCTTTGCATCATCGTCCGGTGCATCCTGGCAGATAACACCCTCGCCGCCTACTACTGTAGCTCCGGCTGCTGTCATTCGCTCTACCCAGTCGCGCATCCACTCGCCATCGCCCCATCCGTATGAACCGAACAGACCGATTGTCTTGCCTGCCACGCAGCCCTCAAGCTCTGTGACAAACGGCTCCATCTCGCCCTCCTCAAGTACCTCTGCACCCATTGCAGGGCATCCGAGTGCGAATGCTGTCTCTGATTTAAGCTCATCTATTGAAGCACTGCTTACGAATACGATTTCTGCTTCCTTTCCGGCATCTGTGACGCCCTTTGCCACTGCCTCTGCCATTGCTGCTGTATCGCCTGACTGTGACCAATAAACTACACTGATTTTGCTCATTTTAATTCCTCCTATACCGCAATCTGCTGCGGTTCTTCTTTATATATTTCCAGTATCAGCCTCATATCTATATCCTCGGCCAATAGCTGTATGACACTTTCCTTCGCCTTTTCAAAATCCTCAAACATCTTCTTTTTGAGTGGTACGTTGCGGTACACCTTCCAGTATCCTGAATACAGGCAGCCGCATCCGTTATGCTCTATAAAGCCTCTCACATCCTCTATCGGATACCCAAGCAAAAGCCCCATCTCATGCGGAAACTGCTTGTGTTCATCATTCAGATACGCTTCGTAGTGTTTTTTGAATCTAAGTAATATCTTGCCGAATGAAAAATCCTCATATCCCGCTTTCTTTAGTATGTCCAAAACCTCTGAATTATTCAGATATGCTTCTAAGAGGCTCCTGCGGAATAAGAGGAAGGCGGTTTTCTCATTCCTTGCTGCGAGCCTGAAATGTGATATCCCGGAAGCTCTCAGAATCACTCTCATGGCACTCTCATCAGTGCTGTCTATCATGAGCATATTTGAAATTCTCGCTCCTGTAATTAGTGGGGCACACTGGAGGGCAAGCTGCATTTCCACACTCTTTAAATCCATGCTCATAGCAATCTGAAATACTTCCTGGCACATTTTGGCTCCTTTCGTGTTAGTTGTCTCTAACCTGAGTTAAATATACCTTACTCGTACCTATATGTCAAGTGTTTTTTTGCCATTTTTACACTTTTTATTCTCAATTAATTGCAACAAAAAACACACTAAGAATCTTTAATTCTCAGTGTGCTATCCTTATTGCCGTTCTTCTTTTTATACAATTCATTAATTCACTTATTATAACAATTGTACCTATTGATATATCACAGCCTCTCCCCCACTGCTTTGCAACGCTTTCTGCTAAAAGCAATGCCATACGCTATAATATCACATCTGCCTTCATTACGAAGAGCCTCATCATATCTCTTTTCCTTAATCTGCGCCATGGCAATCTCACAGGCCGCATCAAGCTCCTTTATATTCCTTGCATACTTCACCTCGATTACAATTCCTGCATCCGGATTTTCCGGCATAATCATTATGTCACTAAAACCGTCTCCCGACTCACGATTTGACTTAATTAGCCAGTCTGGATTACTTCCTCGCAGCAAGCCAAGAAGCAGTCCATGGTAGAAGTTCTCCTTCATATCATCAGGTGCCTTTGTATCTAGTATGCTTATCATACGTCCCATCACAATATTGAGCTGCTTTGCAATCTTTGTCTCATCCTTATCAATAATTGCCTTTGATAAAAGCTTCATAGTATCATTATCACTTGCTACCACACTCTTGAACCATTCCTGTATCTGAAGGATAAATACCTCTCTCACCTCTTTATTTGGAATTACAAGCTTATATGCATAGCTTTCGCTATCCGGCAGCTTTACATCTCCTGCCTTTGTAAGATATCCTGTGGTGAACAGCACACTCCACATATTGTCTATAGTGCTTTCTATTTCATCATAGGTCAGGTCGAGTCGAATGCTCTTTACAATTGTCTCGCCTGCAATAAGGCGCTCTATTTCATCCTTTGTTGATGAGTCAGCTTTACTGATGAGCCTTCTCACCAGACTGTTTCCACTGCTGTTTATCCAATATGTCTGTGGTCTTATATCGCTGTCATCACACAGACGATCCACATGATTGATCACATCCCATGGACAGTAAACATCAGCCTTGCCAAAGTGATACCCATCATACCACTCCTTTATATCATTATAATGCATGGACATATTATAATCCTCAAGCAGCTTTCTCACTTCATTGTCCGTAAAACCAAACTGCTCGTCAAACCTCGCATCTGTAATAGACATGACCCTAAAATTATTAAGACCTGTAAAAATACTCTCCTTGGATATGCGCAGGCAGCCCGTAAGGACTGCAAACTGCAGAAATTCATTGGTTTTAAGGGCCATTCCAAAAATTCCCCTGATAAGTGAGACCATTTCATTATAGTATCCATTCTGAAATGCCTTGTCCAAAGGGACATCATACTCATCTACAATGATAATTGCTTTACGTCCAAAGTGTGTAAACAGCAATTGCGACAGAACCTGCAGACTGGATATAAGGAGCTTTTCGTCCATGGCATATTTTCCGTCATTCACTGAAATAATTGCATTATAGCGATTTTTATCATTTTCAGAAAGCCCTTCACTATCCTTAAGAAACTTAAATCGCTCTGCTTCCCTGCTGATAAGCTCAATAATCCTGTATCTTGCCTCATCAAATGATGTACCCTCAACACTTTTCAGTGAAAGAAAAACGACCGGATACTTTCCCATATATTCTTCACAAAGCTCTTTATTCCCCGAAATATACAGACCATCGAACAACGATTTATCAGTACCAATCTCAAAAAAGCTCTTAAGCATGCTCATATTGAGAGTTTTTCCAAAGCGGCGCGGTCTTGTAAAAAGAGTCACCTCGCTCCAGCTTTGTAATATCTGCTCTATGAGCCTTGTCTTGTCCACATAATAAAAATCTGATTCTCGCAGTTTTCTGAAATCATCGATTCCGACCGGTAACTTCATCGTGTTCATCATAAAAGCCTCCACTAAAAAAATCCGCTATACTTATTCTAGTATAGCGGATTTTTCTAAAAATTACAATTCCTATAAAACCAGGCTTATGACACCTGCACTCTATACATATTTTTGCGGTCAATCGCTCCAATCTCTTCGAGCGTATTGATCATCCGATACACCGTAGCAGTCCCGATAGAGTGGTCTATCTTTGATGCCCGGTAATAAATCTCTTTGCAGCTTCCGCACTCGCCCTCGAGGATTACATCAAGCAAAATAAGTCTCTGCTTTGTAATCCTGCACCCGCTGTCCTTTAGCTTGCCAACGATTACCTCTTTTTGCTCTATTGCTTCTTTCGACATACATCCTCCTATCGTTACCGATGCCGGCAGATGCAGCTTAAGTGGCAGATGAGTTCTTTCCATGAAATGCCCACCCTGTGCTTCATACACACCATGCCGTGGATTAATGACAGCCCTTGCAATGGCTGCAGTCCATTCCACACTGCAGGCTCTTGCCTGCTTTCTTTGATTTGATTATTGTCCTGATTACAAGTGCAACTATCACTACGAGAATTGCAATTACAATGATATCAGCCAGCATGTCATCATCTCCTATTCACTACAAATGCTACTAAATATACTACTGCATTATTTCTTTTCCTTGAAAAATCCTATTATTATCTTTACGGCAAGCCCCAGCAGGCATAGAAGAACTATGACTGCTATGAGGTCTGCTGTGTTAAATTCCAGATTGATTCTCATTTAAACGCCTATTACACGTTTGATGCCGCAAATGAAGTGCTCTTTGCTGTTGCCTTATTAGGGTCCTTTCTGAACAATAAGTATAATACACCTGCAAGGAGTACAAATGCAACTACTGTCCAGAAGTTGAAGGCTACCTCACCTATGCAAAGTCCCACAATCTGGTAGAACATAAGTGTTACACAGTAAGCTGATACGTTCTGGAAAATGATTGTAAACCAGAAGAACTTACGGTTGTTAAGCTCCTTTGCTGTTGTTGAGATAGCTGCAAGACATGGTGAGTCAAACAGGTTGAACAGCAAGAATGATACTGCTACCATTGTTGTTGGGAAGAATGCTGCAAACTGATCATGCATGCTTACTGCATACTCCTCTACCTCTCCAAGTCCTGAGAGCACACCCATTGTTGATACGATACCCTCTTTTGCCACAAAGCCTGAGAGTGATGATGCAACTGCCTGCCATGTATCGAATCCAAGTGGTGCAAAGATAACTGCGATTGCAGATCCGATTACTGCGAGTAAGCTGTTTTCTGTGTCAACAAGTCCGAATGCGCCATCCTGAATGCCGAAGCTTGAAAGGAACCACATAACTGCACAGCAGAGGAAGAGGATTGTTCCGGCCTTCTTGAGGAATGCCCATACTCTCTCCCATACGTGTAACAGCACACCCTTTACTGAAGGGATATGATACTGTGGGAGCTCCATTACGAACGGTGCCGGCTCTCCTGCAAATGCTCTTGTCTTCTTTAAAATGATACAGTATATGATGGTAAGGCCGATTCCTGCAAAGTACATAAGAGGTGCCATCCACCAGCAGCCGTCACCCATGATAAAGCCTGCGATAAGCGCGATAACAGGAAGCTTTGCTCCACATGGGATATTTGTTACTGTCATCATTGTCATACGACGATCTTTTTCGTTCTCGATAGTACGTGTTGCCATGATTCCGGGTACACCACATCCTGATCCGATGAGGAATGGGATGAAGGACTTTCCTGAGAGACCAAATCTACGGAAGATTCTGTCCATGATGAAGGCTACTCGTGCCATGTATCCGCAGTCCTCAAGGATTGAGAGGAATAAGAATACGATAGCCATCTGTGGTGCAAATCCGATAGGTGCACCAAGACCTCCGATGATACCGTCAACTACAAGTGATACGAGCCATTCAGAGCAGCCTACATTTTCCATAAATGTCTGTACTGCCGGCTGAATCCACTCACCAAAGAGTGTGTCGTTTGTCCAGTCTGTTACAATTCCACCGAGTGATGATACTGCAACATAATATACAGCCCACATGATGAGTGCGAAAATAGGCAATGCCAAAAATCTGTTTGTAACAATCTTATCAATTTTGTCTGATACCGTCTCTTTTCCGGCGCGTGCCTTCTTTACACATGAGCCGATGATTGAAGATATGTACTGATATCTCTCGTTTGTGATGATACTCTCTGTATCATCATCGTATTTGTCCTCGAGAGCTTTAATCTCTGCGTCTACATTTGGAGCACTCTTTAGCACCTCAGAAATCTTTGAGTCACGCTCTAAAAGCTTGATTGCAAAGAATCTCTTCTGGTTCTCTGCTACTGCAAGACCAAGCTTATCCTCGATGCCTGCGATTGTGCTCTCCACATCATCTGCGAAGTGATGTACCCTCTGAACGGATTTACCTGACTTTGCTATCTCGATAGCCTTCTCTGCGGTCTCCTTGATTCCTGTCTTCTTTAAAGCTGAAATCTCAACAACCTCACAGCCAAGCTTCTCTCCAAGTGCCTTGATATTGATTTTGTCTCCGTTTTTCCTTACAATGTCCATCATATTGACAGCCATAAGCACCGGAATACCAAGCTCGATAATCTGTGTTGTCAGATACAGATTACGCTCGATATTTGTTCCGTCCACGATATTGATAATCGCATCAGGCTGCTCTCCGATTAAGTAATTTCTTGCAACAACCTCCTCGAGAGTATATGGAGAAAGTGAGTAGATACCCGGCAAATCCACCAGGTCTACATCCTTGTGACCGATAAGCTTTCCCTCTTTTTTCTCAACTGTAACACCAGGCCAGTTACCAACATACTGATTGGCACCTGTTAAGGCATTGAACAGTGTTGTTTTTCCGCAGTTCGGGTTTCCTGCGAGAGCAATTTTTACTGCCATGTTTTAATCTCCTTATTTTTGTTTGCTCATTCTGCCTATAGTTTGTATTTACTAACCTATAGGCAAAAAAAATTTACTCTACTTCTATCATAGAGGCATCGTCCTTACGAAGTGATAGCTCATAGCCTCTCACTGTCACCTCTACCGGATCGCCAAGCGGTGCCACCTTGCGGATAAATATCTCAACACCCTTAGTAATTCCCATATCCATGATACGTCTCTTGACTGCGCCCTGGCCTGTGAGCTTGACAACCTTGACTGTCTCGCCTACTTTGGCTTGCTTTAATGTCTTCATGCTGACTACTCCTTTTTTAATTTTATCGTTGTTTAAAAAATTTATATAAACGTTTGCATAATATCATATACAAAGTCGTTTAAATCTTAAATGATTACAGCTTATACAGCACATTGCTGCATGTGTTGTATGTATTATATGTATTATATGTATTATATGTGTTATACATGCTATATCCATGCCTGTTACATTGTTATATCAGACCATGATCTTATTTGCCATGTCCTTGCCGATTGCTACTCTGGCGCCCTTTACATTGACTATCATATTGCCGGCTATCTCTGAGATGACAGTCACCTCTCCGCCTACTACAAAGCCCAGCTTCTCAAGGAAAGATCTCACCTCTTCCTTTCCGCCGATTTTCTTGATTATCTGTGCCTCCCCAGCACCACTCATTGATAATGGCATCATATTTACCTCTTTTCACGTCTTTTCTTCACGACTTTAATGATAAAAAACATCATTTGGTAGCTCTTACGGCTGTTAGTATACTCTAACGTAGCTTAGATGTCAATAATATTTTTTAGATTTTTCTTACTTTTTTCAGTTGTGGCTAATAGAATGCGCCCCAGACACCAAGTGTCCGGGGCGCGTACCAACCTCAGTCAAAAAGTATATTATAATATTATATTACGTAGAACCAGCTCGGATCCGTCTCCATCTCGCTGGCCACAAGCTCCTTTCGCTCTCCTGTTCTGATGGAAAGCTCCTGGTTTTTGATGCTCACACGAGCCCCCGGCTCGATAGATGAAGTAATAAATGCATTACTTCCGATGACAGCACCTCTTCCGATGACAGTCTCACCACCAAGTATCGAAGCTCCGGCATAGATGATGACATTATCCTCAATAGTAGGATGTCTCTTCACACCCTTTAGCTTCTGACCGCCTCTGGTAGAGAGTGCTCCGATAGTCACACCCTGATATACCTTGACATTGTCACCGATAATAGTGGTCTCACCTACCACGATGCCTGTTCCATGGTCTATAAAGAAATTCTTGCCAATAGTGGCACCCGGATGGATATCTATACCGGTTTTGCTGTGTGCATGCTCTGTCATCATACGCGGGATGAGCGGTACTCCAAGCAGATGCAGCTCGTGGGCTATACGGTTTGTAGTGATTGCAAGCAGTCCAGGATAGCAAAGGATAATCTCATTGTAATTGTAGGCTGCAGGGTCTCCGTCAAAAAACGCAGCCACATCAGTCTCCACCAAAGCTCTGATTTTTGGAATCCTTTTAAAGAAATCATTGCTGATTTTCTCAGACATATTTACAAGCTCGTGATGTGATAAGCTCCTGTATTTAGGATTCTGCGGCAGGGCAAGCACCACCTGCTTGCGCAGATTGTACATGATATCCTCCAAAAGAACAGCAATCTGGCTGTCCAGGTTGTAATATCTGAAGCTCGTGCCCTTGAAATAGCCCGGATACATTATCTTAATAAGCTTTGAGAGCAGATCACAAACAGCCTCCTTGTCTGGCTGTGAAAATAGTGCCTGCTGATTTATGATTTTGTCATCATGATAATCGTCAAGTATCTGTGATACAAGCCCTTCTATCATTTCTTTATTATTATCCATATATTCGAAGCCTCCGAATTTACTATTTATAATATTTTTTTGCCTCCATACGCTCCTCCCATGTGCGGTTTATTATACCGCCTATGAAAAGCACATACATGCAGCCATATAACCATACCATTATAAGCGCAATAGTGGTCATTGTGCCATAAAATGAAGAATAATTATTGTATTTATCCACGTACACAGAAAAGATTCCCGAAAAAATCATCCATGCAGCAGCCGCAAATACTGCTCCCGGCAGCTGGTACTTTGCCCTATGCTTCTTGTTTGGCAGAAACACATAAATCACCCAGAAAAATAAAATAAGCACCGGCAGGCAGATTACCAGACGATAGTCAACCACACTGCCTATTATACTTCCAATTATATGATGAATATTCGAAAAATACATCTTCCTGAGCTTATTTCCAAACACCATGATACCCAGTAAAAAAAGAAGAGCCAGTGCAAAAACGATACTGTAAAACACCGAATATATGCGCCGTAAAATAAAATTTCTGTTTTCCTTCACATGGTACATATCATCAAGCCCAAGCTGCAACGAAATAAAAGCCTTTGAGCTTAAGTACACGGCTGTAATCATCGTAATAGAAAGCCTGCCTGTACCGCTGGCATACACCTCACTTGCCAGATCCTTCATGATGTCACCAAACGACTCCGGAATAAACGAGCTCGCCCACATCAAAAAATCAGCCTCTGTAAGTGGTGTCCAGCTCAGCAGCGAAAAGAAAAACAATAAAAACGGGAAAAACGACAGCATCAAAAAGAAGGCTGCCTGCCCTGCGTATGCAGAAATAGAGCTCTCTGAAAAATTGGTCACAAAATCAAAGGCTGTCACAATGATATCCCATCTTCTGCTGTATTTCCTCGCACTTTTTCCTTCGATGTTAGATTCTTTACAATCACCACCTACGGCCTTACATTTCTCCGTTTTGATTTCCGGTGTTTTACTATCTAAATCCGGTCTACTTTGCTTTGTCATCTGCCTTCTTCTGGAATTTCTCCTCAAATACTATAAAACGCTCATGAGTACCCTCACCAATGAGTCCTGCCTCATCAAAAGCCTTTACAGAAAAAGTGAGCGCTCTACCATCCACCTTCACAAGCTCCGACTCACAGGTCACCTTCATGCCAACCGGTGTAGCCGAAACATGCTTGATATCAAGCGCAGTACCGACAGTACCACTTCCCTCCTCAAGCTCAGACGCAACACTCTCAAAAGCTGTATTTTCCATCAGCGCAATCATAGCCGGAGTAGCAAACACATCCATCGTGCCGCTTCCCATAGCCTTCGCTGTCTTATCCAAAGTCACTGTAATCTCTTTCTTACCTTTAATACCTGTCTGTAACATATCAGTCTCCTTATATCATTATGATATGAGGGTCAAAAGGTATTTTGCCCCTCATTTATGATTAATCAGATTACTACATGCTACGCATTCCCGTAATCTGACTACACCTCGAAATCCGCTAATTTCCTGCGTCCCCGCAGCAAATTGCTACTTTCTCGGTGTAGTGCGGGTCACTAAGGTATACATCGAATTGCATGCAAGCATGCATCGATGATACCTTTTGACCCTTTAATCATATTATAAAATAAATCCTAGCATTTTTATGCCACAATGTCCAGTGAAAAATAAGTTTATAAACTTTTCACAATTCCAAAAATGCCCAATCCATGCGGTTTTCTGTTATTTTGTTAGCACTCACTATTTTTGAGTGCTAATTTTCTATTGACTTTTCCGATAATGCGAACTATTATTTTATTATGCTTATAAAACAAGCTGATTTACTGCAAATATTAAATGACCTACACTCGCGGAAATAAGCTAAATTGCGAGTAGCAGACAGTTGTTCTGAAGATAAAATATGAACTGCCACAGGGTTCCATTACCGGACAAAGTGGCACAACCAAAATCATGCCACAAACTATCCATACAAAATTCTGTGGCTGACTTCATATTTTCTCTGAGGAATTATTTGCTGCTACACCGCAACCTCACAGCCCATAGCCGCGGCGTAAATGTAAATAAAAACAAGGAGTGTGTAAAAATGACAGAAAAACACGGCAATCTTTCAATTGACAGCGACAACCTGTTCCCTATTATAAAGAAATGGTTATATTCAGACCACGATATCTTCTATCGTGAGCTCATCTCAAACGGCTGCGATGCCATCACTAAGCTCAAAAAGCTCGACATGATAGGTGAATATTCCCTTCCTGCAGACTACAAGGGCAAGATTCAGGTGCTCGTAAACCCTGACGAAAAGACAATAAAGATTATCGATAACGGTCTTGGTATGACAGCTGATGAGGTTGAGGAATACATAAGCCGTATCGCTTTTTCAGGTGCTACAGACTTCATCGAGAAATACAAAGACAAGTCAAATGATGACCAGATTATAGGTCATTTCGGTCTCGGCTTCTACTCAGCATTCATGGTAGCTGACGAGGTAACAATCGATACTCTCTCTTATAAAGAGGGCTCTACACCTGTACACTGGTCATGTGACGGTGGCACAGAGTACAACATGGAGGATGGCGACATGGACGACGTCGGAACAGAGATTACTCTCTACTTAAACGACGACTGTCTCGAGTTCGCAAACGAGTACCGCGCACGTGAGGTTATCGAGAAGTACTGTTCTTTCATGCCTACTGAGATTTACCTTGCAAAGGAAAATGCTCCTGAGGAGTACGAAACAATAGACAAAGCCGACAAGCGTGACACTGACACTGTTATCGAGGAAATCCATGAGGACGCCAAGTACGAGGAAAAAGAAAATGACAAAGGCGAAAAGGAGCAGGTAGAGGTATCTCCTGCAAAGGATCAGCTTAAAATCGTTAAGCGCCCTGTTCCGCTTAATGATACAACCCCACTCTGGACCAAGAGCCCGAATGAGTGTACCGACGAGGAATATAAGGAGTTTTACAGAAAGGTATTCTTAGACTACAAGGAGCCTCTTTTCTGGATTCACCTGAATATGGACTATCCTTTCAACTTAAAGGGTATCCTCTACTTCCCTAAGATCAATACAGAGTACGACTCAATCGAGGGAACTATTAAGCTTTACAACAATCAGGTATTTATCGCAGACAATATCAAGGAGGTCATTCCTGAGTTTTTGATGCTCCTTAAGGGTGTTATCGATTGTCCTGATTTACCGCTTAACGTATCACGTTCTGCTCTCCAGAATGATGGCTTCGTAAAGAAGATTTCTGAGTACATCTCCAAGAAAGTGGCTGACAAGCTCATCGATATGTGCAAGACAGATAAGGAAGCCTATGAGAAATACTGGGATGATATCAGTCCATTCATCAAGTTTGGCTGCTTAAAGGACGAGAAGTTCTGCGACAAGATAAACGACTATATTCTTTTCAAGGACATCAATGACAAGTATCAGACTCTTCCTGAGCTGCTCGCACCTGTTGCGGAGGATGAAAAATCAGATGCAGAAAGTGCTGATGCTTCTGATGATACAAAGAAAGCTGACAATACTGATGAAAACAAGGAGCCTGAGAAAAATACAGTTTACTATGTCACAGATGTAGTACAGCAGGGTCAGTATATCAAGCTGTTCAAGGAGCAGGGCATGAACGCTGTTATCCTTGACCACAATATCGATACCTCATTCATCACACAGCTTGAGCAGAGAAATGACCACTACAAGTTCATGAGAATAGATGCAGACCTCACAGAGTCTCTCAAGGATGAATCCGGCGCAGACCTCACAGAGGCAACCACTACTCTCTCAGAGGTATTCAAGAAGGCTTTGAACAACGACAAGCTTACTGTAAAGGTAGAAAACCTTAAGAATGCAGATGTAGCATCTGTGCTCACACTCTCAGAGCAGGGCAGACGTATGCAGGATATGATGAAGATGTACGCAGCCGGAGGCATGGGTGGAATGGATCCAAGCATGTTTGCCGCTGACCAGACACTCACATTAAATGCCAACAACGAGCTTGTAAAGTACATCTTAGACAATAAAGATTCTGAGCATGTTCCAATGTTTGCTGAGCAGCTTTACGACCTTGCAATGCTTTCTAACCAGCCGCTTTCAGTTGACCAGATGACTAAATTTGTAAAGAGAAGTAATGATATCATGCTTCTTCTCACAAAGTAATCTAACAAAGTAATTTTACTGTTAACATCACATAAAAAAGCTGTACACTATGCAGGTTTCATAGACCTGCATGTGTACAGCTTTTTATTAATTACCGGCTCTCTTAAACAAAAAGTTCATAAACACAGCCGACACCACTCCAAGCAAAGCTCCCGCAAGTACATCCGTTGGGAAATGCATGAAGTTGTACATACGTGAAAACGCTATAAGTACCGCAAGTACAATCGCCGGTATTCCCATTCTTTTGTCTATAAACATAAGTGTCACTGCCGCTGTTATGCCGTTTAACGTGTGTCCCGAAGGAAATGATGAGTCAAACGGTATCTTTACAATAAGACTGACTGTCTCATCTATCTGACATGGTCTCAATCTGTCGACCATATTTTTTATTATCAGATTGCCCACTATAAAGCTCAAAAGCTCTGCCGAAAGCATCTGCATGCCTCCACGGCGGTATTTTTTTGAAATACAAAGCACTACACCTATCACAATCCACAATGCGCCAGCATTTCCGATGGTGGATAAAAACGCCATTAGCTTGTCTAAAAACGGTGTTCTGATGCTCTGAATTGCATACAGGATGTCAAATTCCCAGTCCATATTATATGCTCCTGTCTATTATTAATTATTATCTGCCTGTTCAATTGTCGGCCTGAAAGTATTTATTGTACACAGTAAAAAATGAGCTTGTTTTCACATCCTTTTCATCCTTTATACTGATTGAATCCCACAGGTCATTGTTTAAACTAAAGCCTGCTTTTTTTACAAAGTGCTCGTAGTCATCATTAAACTGCTCCTGTTGTCTCTTTTGCAGTATAGTGACCTTGTTCTGCTCTGTTTTTTCCCGGTCCAGCTTGGATATACACTTGATGAAATAGTAGCCGTCATCTGTGCTTATCATATCAGATGTCTCTCCATCACCAAGCTCAAATGCTACAGCCTCAACCTCCTGTGGCAGAGTGCCCTTTGCCGCATACAGCTCTGTCTGGCTGTCCTCACTGCTGCCTGATGCAACTGCTGCAAAATCTTCCTTTGACGAGAGCTTCTGGCTCACAGAGTCTGCGCTCTCCTTGCTCTTTACAAAGATTTTCTGTATATGGATAACTCTTGCATCCTCATCACTCACCTCTGTATCAACACCCTTCGATAGAGAATTGTACAGCTTTTGCGCAATCGCATAATGCTCGTATGCGCTCTCAATGTCTGATAAATCAGCCTTTGTGAATTTCTTTTCAGCTTCGTTTAATGAGTCATAGTATTCCTTTGCAGCCTTTGACACACTACTCTTCTCCTTGTCTGTAAGTGTAATCTTCTTCTGCTTTGCAATTGAAACCATGCAGTATATGCGCGTCAGCTCATCAACAGTGACATCCCTGATATATTTTTCCACGTTCGACGCATCATCTGTCTCAAGCAGGTTTACTTCATACATAGTGCCATACAGATTTTTGTAATTGGCTAAATATATGAGTGCCTCCGTCTTATCACACTTCATATTGTCCACGGAAAAAACTGTATGGCTGTTCGTGGTATTTATATCAAGCACTATCTCCTTGCCACCAATACTGCAGCCGGTGAGAAGTGTCGCTGATGCAAGCAGCATACACATCGTTTTCTTAAAATACTTCATACCTGCTATCCTTCCACAACAAGGAATCTGCCGTCCGCAATGGCAAAGACCTCACTCTGGTCCATAAGCTCATCATCTGACATGCCCGAAATATCTGAGCCTGCCTCATCAAAATAATCTCTTACTTCTTTTATATTCTTACATACCACAGCCATGCAGTCCTCTAAAAATTCCTCTGCAGCCTCCGGAGTATCTGCGACCTCCTCACTAAAAAGCTGTGTCTGTTTCTTTAAAAATGTGTCTAAAACCTCGTCATCGTATTCGTACATATTGCATTCCTCCATGTAAATTATCTCTTTTCTTTGGCTTTATATACAGCTGTTCATACAGCAATTATGTCTGATATATTAATGTATTGTATATTTTTGTACCGCCTGTTAGACATTATATAATAGATTGCTGTGACATGCCACTATTTTTTATATTCACGACAGGTAACAATTGTCTGCTGTAAACGGAATGAATATATGAGCCTCTCATCCGCCTGTATGCTTTTCCCATCTGTAGAAAAAATCCTTCCAAGTGCATCAGCATACAGTTTTAACTGTGTGCTGTATCTGTCGATAAGCTCTTTAGCAGCATTTACCCTGTCTGTCTTATAATCAAGCAGCACTATTTTATCATTTTCCAGCCAGAATACATCAATAATTCCCTGAACCAATACTCCCTCATAGTCCATCACAAAAGGCTTCTCTTTATACAAATCGCCTCTCTTATCCGCCTGTGCCATACGCACTGCCACATCTGATGATATAAACTGCTCTATAAGCTTTGGTCTGGTCAGCCTGTACATGTCATCTGTGATAAGCCCCTTTTTTAGCATTTCATCCATGCTTTTCTTCACAAATGCACTGACTGCCACATGGTCTTTTGTATCTATATCACACAGGCTCTTGAAATCCAGACACTCCATGACACGGTGCACTGCAGTTCCGCGCAGCGCTCCCTGATTCACACCTGCTGCATTTTTAGGTTCTTTGCTTTCATTAGAAGCACCGCCTGCCTCATCATCCCTAGCAAAGTCCGGCACATACGTCTCCTTCTCCTCCAAAAGGAACTTAGGACGCTCTGCCTCCCTCTCTGTGCTGTCGTACTTTTCAACCATAGAGTCATGCTTCAGCTCAGATACCGAATATTTGCTTTTTTTAGTTATATCAGAAGCATATACATACTTAAAATCAAATTTCTCTGCGAGCTCTTTGGCTTTTGTTTCATCCGCTGCACTTATGTGCCCAATAAGCTGCGCTCTTGATATATCGTTTGCCGCCATATCCATCGCAGTTCGTGCAGCGAACTCTGTTGCATCGACTGTGGATACCGTATACTTATCCGGGTACGACAGCATGGCAGGTATAATCCAGTCCAGGTAACACCCTGCTCCCTCCCTTTGTCCAAAGCTTATTGGCTGGTTCGCATTTATATTGCCTCTATACTTCTCAAAGGATTTTTGGGCATTTGAAAGTCCCCCTGTCAGGATAATCTTTTCCTTCGCCCTGGTGAGCGCTACATACAGCACACGCAGCTCCTCTCCCAGATTTTCCCTTTTAATGCGGCTTACTATCTCATTTCTTATCAGTGATGGTTGCTTTGTCCTTGGGCTTTTTGTTTTTTCCACAAGGCCAAGCCCAAGCTTTTCATGTATCACCAGGTCTGATTTTGTGTCCTGCGTGTTAAAGCCCTTGCCAAGCCCGGAAACAAACACTACAGGAAACTCAAGACCCTTGCTCTTATGGATTGTCATAATGCGCACCACATCGTCATTCTCGCCTGCGGTATCGGCCTCTCCGTAGTCTATCTCATATTTCTGCTGTATATCTATGTACCTGACAAAGTGAAACAGCCCCTTGTAGCTGGTCTTTTCATAGGCTGCGGCCATCTCAATCAGCATATCTATATTCTGTCTGCGCCGTTTTCCTGCCGGCATGGCCGATGCATACCTGTAAAAGCCTGTCTCATCAAGCATCATGTACAAAAGCTCATGGATTGGCGTATCAGCTACAGCACCTCTTAGTCTCTCAAATACCAAAGCGAAGGCTTTAAGCTTCTCGTCCTCATAGCCATTCTCACCTGCCATGGCGCTAAGTGCAGCCTGTGCAAAGCTTACGCCCTTAAAGGCAGACCTAATCTGTGCCAACTCCTCATCATCCATGCCCACGATCGGCGAAGCAAGCACTGCTGCCATCGGAATATCCTGCAGCGGATTATCAAGTATGCGAAGCATGGACAGAATCACCTGTATCTCATACGATGAAAAATAGCCTGTATTCGACTCTACATGCGCCGGAATATCACAGTCCTTTAATACTGCTGCCACTGTATTTCCCCAGGTTGCAACACTTCTCGAAAGTATCACTATATCCCTGTACTGCACGGCTCTTAGCTGCCCTGTCTTTTTATCAGTCACCATGCCGTTTTCCATCAGACTCCTGATACGGTTTGCAATCAAAAGCGCCTCTATCTGCACCTTATCTCCATCCTCATCCTCTATAATTTCAGACAGATCATCATCCTTGTAGTCAACAAGCAAAAGCTCAGGACGCATCGTCTCATCCGGATAGCTTGCACCGGGATACAGTGCCGCATCGTCATCATACTGCACATTGCCCAAATCTGCTGCCATGATTTTGTAGAATATGTCGTTAGTAAAGTCTAACACCTCATTCCTGCTTCTGAAATTTTTATGCAGGTCTATTCTCTGGTGTGCACTGTCATCTGATGTATATGTGTTGTATTTTTCCATAAACAGCTCAGGGCGCGCCATTCGAAACCTGTATATGCTCTGCTTTACATCGCCCACCATAAACATGTTACCGGCTCCCTGGTGCTCTCTTGAAATAGCGGTAAGTATATCCTCCTGCACCTGGTTTGAGTCCTGATACTCGTCAATCATGATTTCCTCAAAATGTTTTGAAAACTCACGCGCTGTCTCTGTGGGCTTTAGTGTCTGTTCATCCACCAGTATGCGAAGCGCAAAGTGCTCTATATCAGAAAAATCAAATACTCTTTTTCTTGTTTTTACAGCCTCCATCGCATCATAAAACTCGAGTGAGAGCCTTATCAGCTCTTTAACAAATGGCCTTTGACGCTCCAGCTGCTCATACATAAGCTCAATTGACATGCCAAAGTATTTCTGCTTTATTCCGTCTACCTTCTTCTTGGTAGCATCGCGCATGCTTTTCACGCGCTCCTTTTTCTTCTCGTCTCCGTCAAATTTTCTGATGACAGCAATTCTGCCAAAGGATATTTTGTTTAAGAACTCCTGCATGCCGACATAGCCTGTCACATCAGCCATTCCATCAAACAATGCTATATCCTCTGAAAGTGCAAGCGCATACTTTTCAAGCCCTGGTGTAGCTGATGCCAGGTCTTTCGCCATTGTAAGCTCCTGAACAGTCTCCTCCAAAAGCACCCTGCTGTAATCCACTATCTCCTTAATAATTTCTGAGTCCTCAAGCTGTTTAGCTGACTTTATATCATAGAGCCTTAGGAGGCTGTTCATCCACTTTCTCGGCCATGATGAGCTGCCAGCCTTATAGTAGATATCCTCCACCATCTGCCTGACGGCAGAGTCATTTCTCCCCTTGCTGTAGGTATCTATAAGGTTGATAAATGCCTCGTTGTCTTCTCTTGCATAATTGTCCTCAAATACCTGTGCCAAAGCATCCTTTAGCATAAGCTTAAGCTCTGCCTGGTCACCGATTCTGAAATCAGGATCCAGATTAAGCTGTGCGAAATTATTCTGCACCACAAACAGACAAAACGAATCGATTGTAGTGATAAGCGCATTGTGAACCAGTGTCGACTGCCTCTGCAGGTTCTCATCGTCCGGCTTTTGCTCCTTCAAGCTGTCTATCGCACGGCTGACACGCTCCCTCATCTCAGCAGCTGCAGCCTTGGTAAACGTCACCACAAGCATCCTGTCGATATCCACCGGTGGATTATCCACACATATTCTGTTTACTATACGCTCAACGAGTACAGCTGTCTTTCCTGAGCCCGCTGCCGCCGATACAAGTATATCCCTGTCTCTTAAATCTATAACCTTTTTCTGTTCACTGGTCCATTTAACATCCATATTATGTCTCCTGATTATGGCTTTATATTATTATCTCCATAGCATGCTTTATGCTCTGCCGCTGCAATCTGTGTACGCATTTTATCAAGTACATCTTCCTTATTGTCACCGTTAAAGCTTCTTTCGCTAAAGCCCGGTATCCTTGAGTCATACCTGCATATGGCCTGAAAAGCGCAATATGCGCAGCTGTCTATTTTCTTGTTCTTGATAGGATTGACGGCAACATTTCCATCGTATATTTCTCTTCCTATCTCGCGAAGCTTCTCTCGCGCAAACCTTGTTATCACATCAAACTCTTCGGCGTTTGCCACCTTTGAGCCTGCAGCCGGTGTCTGATCCTTTTTTAAGGTGACAGGGATTACGTCAGAGCTTTTCTCAAAGTCCCTGTCCATGCCTCTGTATGCCTTTTCGTCCGAGTTGATAAGCCCGTCAGGCTTGAGCTTCTTTAATATCATCTGATTGATTTCTTCCTCAGACAGCTCAGTTCCCGGTGTCACATCCTTTAAGTCAATTACAGGATCGTCGATGTGATAGTACAGCATACCGCCCGGCTCCACACTTACCTGCTTTAGCGCCTCTTTCTTTTGTTCCATGACAGCGTCCATGTACACTGCAAGCTGAAGCTGCGTGCCATAGTACAGCTTCACCAGGTCAAAAACTGTATTTCCCGACTTGTAATCCAGTACCTTCACAAAAAGCCTGCCCTCATCCGTATATGTGTCAGTCCTGTCCACGCGTCCCTTTATATCAACCGTCACATCATTTGCCATATCAAGGCTCTCGTAAAAGGAAAACTCAAACCTCTCAGGCACAAAGCTGCCTCTTCGTATCTGGGTTGTGAGTGCCCATACTGTCTGCTTAAAGACCGCCTTCATATGTGATATCGAATGTTGGCTTTCCGCTGTATCAAATATGCCAAAGCCTGCATACTCATCAATCACCTCATTTATTGCTTCCATCGCAAGCTCATCCCTTTTTGCATCTGTCACCCTAAACCAGTCAGTGCTCTCCCTATCAAGCTTCTTACTGTATCTTTCCAGTGCTTCATGGTATATATTACCCATATCAAGGGATGTAAAGCCGCTCTCCTCACGCTCTGTAAGCCTCAATCCATAATTTAAAAAATGCGCATATGCACATCTGGCAAACTGCTCAAAGCGCGTGATACTTCCCTCCATGTGTCTGCCGTATATGCTTCTTGCCACATTTCGGCTAATCGGATCCTTTGAATAATGCTCAAACCTTGCATTGATGAGCCGCTCCACGGAATTTTTTTGAGTAAATTCTTTATCGTCTACTTCATTACCGTCACCTGCATCACTGACTGATGCGTCATAGAGCATCACCGCTGCTGCAATCTCGCACCATCTGTCATCCACCTCATTTGACAGCAGATAATCCAGAGCACTCTGCCTGCTTGATATATCCAAAAGCTGTTCTACATCCTCTGTCTCAGTCACGACAAGCTCCGGAAACATCCCCTTTAATATACCTATGAGGTACGATGGCTGGGCAGCCTTTTTTTCACTGTCAAGCCTCGTATAGCTGATATAAAGTTCCTTGGATGGCTTTGTCATGTTCAGATACAGATAAAACCTCTGTATAAATGCCTGCTCCCTCGCCCCAGGCGCAAGCTCTATATCCAGCTCCTTAAGTGCCTCTCTCTCATACTGGGATATAATGCCTCCTCTTCCTGCCGCCTTTGGAACAATCCCATCGTTTACGCCTGCAAAAAACATGACCTTTATGTTGGTAAGACGAGTTCTCTCAATATCTCCGATGGTCACAGTGTCGTATCCCGGCGGTATGACTGCTACATCTGCCGCATCCAGTCCTGCATCCAGTATCTGTGTAAATTCCTCTGCATCCATGCATTCATCGCCCAGCACCGCCACATATTTTTCAAAGAGCTGCATGACTATTTTGTATATCTGTCCGTATTCCTTTGATGCGGTCTGGTCCCCTGCATCAAGCAGTGCCTGCTCCTTTTTTGCAAGCTTATCGGGTATATCAAGCAAAACTATCAGCTTATATATAGCGAGCACATAGTCCTTTACCGTTGACTTTTTATCGGAAAACACCTGATATACCGGCTTTAGAAGCTCCATTATATACTCCCTGCTTTGGTTTAAAAGCTCAAGGTCATAGCCTGCCTTATGCTTTGGCAGCCTGACCCACTTTTTGTCCCATGCGCTTTTACCTCTTACTCCACAGGCGAGTACGTAATTTTCAAGTACATCTATTTCACTGTCAAATAGCTCACTAAAGCCGCACCGCAAAAATCTGAACACCGCATCTGCCGAGAAATTTTGTGCCGCAATATCGGGTATTGACCTGATAAACTCAATAAACGGATGGAAAAGTATCTCCTGTGTGGCATCGATAAAGTAAGGAATATTGTATTTGTCAAATATTTCGCGCACATAACCTGCATATATATTCACATCTCCTGTGACTATAGCAATATCGCGGTAACGCAGGTTTTCGTTCCTTACAAGCTCATTAATTCTTCTGGCTATCTTTGTCAGCTCCTGCTTTGGGTCACGCAGACAGTCTATATGAATGTGCTTTGGTGCTTTTTTAAAGGAGCATCTTCGTTTTCTGAAAAGCTGCTGTTCCATAAAGCTTAACTCTTCGTTTTCTGCAAGCCTGTAGTTTTTATCAAGGATAATAGGTTCCTCGACTTCTATGCCATAAAACGCTGCCATTTCGGTGAGTGATTTCACTGTCCTTTTTGGCATGTCAAACAGCTCCTGCATGCCTCTGCTCTTAAAGATATCCTCACGACAGTCTATTGTGAGCGTTACATATATTTTCTTTGAAATGACAAAGAGCTTTTTGATGAGCTGGTTCTGTATAGGTGTAAATCCAGTAAATTCATCAAATGCAATGACTGAATTTCTAAGAATGGCAGACTCCTCCGCCACATTGCTAAGCACATTAAGTATTTCCTCTGCAGTGATATATTTGTCCTGCATAAACTTCTCAAATGCTTCGTAGAGCACGAGCACATCCTTGAGCTTATCTGAAAGTGTATCCGATAGACTGCCTGAGGCAATATATCTTCCGAGCTCCTCAGGTGATATATTGTACTGCACAAGCTCCGAAAGCAGTGACTTTACCTCGCTTATATAGCCGATGCGGTTTAAGTTTCTGCCTATTACGCCAAGCTTATCCGCCTCCTGTGCCGCAAGCTTTCTGAGTACAAGGTTCTTACCTGTCTCCTCAAGCACCGTGAGATTTGTGATTCCAAGCTCATCAAACACTCTGTAGGCCAAGCGCTTAAAGCTTAGCACATCTATATTCATGATAGCTTTATTCTCCGACAAATCTACAAGCTGTCTCTGCGTCTGCATTGTAAACTGCTCAGGCACTATTACAAGATAATTGTCCCTTGGGTTTGCCTTTGCCTCTTTCACTATCCTGTTAAAGAGATATTTTGTTTTTCCGTTTCCTGAATTACCTGTGATAAACTGTAATGACATAAAAAGACTCCATGATTAACTACTGTGTAAAATGTATACTGTAATTATATCATGAAGTCCCCTATTATTGAATTACTTATTGTGTTTCAATTCAGCTTAATAACCGCTATACCTTGTGATTAGTGATGGAAAAGTCTGATTCCTGTAAAGCTCATCACCATACCGTACTTATTACATGTATCAATAACATGGTCATCTCTCACAGATCCACCCGGCTGGGCTACATACTTCACGCCACTCTTGTGCGCACGCTCAATGTTGTCTCCAAATGGGAAGAATGCATCAGATCCAAGTGCTACATCTGTATTCTTGTCAAGCCAAGCTCTCTTCTCCTCTGCTGTAAATACGTCCGGCTTTACCTTGAAGAACTTCTGCCACTCGCCCTCTGCAAGCACATCCATATAATCCTCACCGATATAAAGGTCAATAGTATTGTCGCGGTCTGCACGTCTGATACCATCCACGAACTGAAGTCCAAGCACCTGTGGAGACTGACGAAGCCACCAGTTATCTGCCTTTGAGCCTGCAAGTCTGGTACAGTGGATACGAGACTGCTGGCCTGCTCCGATACCGATTGCCTGGCCGCCCTTTACATAGCATACAGAGTTGGACTGTGTATACTTTAATGTAATCATAGATATTGCCAGATCGATCTTAGCCTGCTCTGTGAGCTCCTTGTTCTCTGTCACAATATTTGAGAAGAAATCGTCATCAATATGAAGCTCGTTTCTGCCCTGCTCAAATGTGATGCCAAATACATCCTTTCTCTCGATAGGTGCCGGCTCATATGACGGGTCAATCTCGATAACACAGTAATTGCCTTTCTTCTTAGCTTTTAAAATCTCAAGAGCCTCGTCTGTGTAGCCCGGAGCGATAACACCGTCTGATACCTCTCTCTTGATTACAAGTGCAGTGCTCTTGTCACATACATCTGAAAGTGAAATAAAATCACCAAATGATGACATTCTGTCAGCTCCTCTTGCTCTGATGTATGCATTTGCAAGTGGTGTAAACTCGATATCCATATCATCAACCCAGTAAATCTTTTTCTCTACATCTGAAAGTGGCTGTCCTACTGCTGCACCTGCAGGTGAAACATGCTTGAAGGATGTTGCGGCTGGAAGACCTGTTGCCTTCTTAAGCTCTCTTACAAGCTGCCATCCGTTAAAGGCATCAAGGAAGTTGATATATCCGGCTCTGCCGTTAAGCACTTTTATAGGAAGCTCTCCCTCCTTCATAAAAATTCTGGCTGGTTTCTGATTTGGATTACATCCGTATTTTAATTCGTATTCCTGCATTTTTCTGTTCTCCTGTTTTTATCTGCTTATCTTGTATATTTGACCGTTTATAAAATATTTTCCGTTATTTGTTTTTGTTTACGATTCTGCTCTCATACTCGCCTGTTGCGATATCAATATATCTGACAAAAAGTGATACCTTATTGTCCTCGTTAAGGTTCTCCCATACCATATCGGTAAACTCATCGATATCTCCGTCGATATCTACCCATGTAGGCTCACCCTCAAAGCTTGGCAGTGGATTTCCATCGCCCATATATGTATGGATGAAATGTCCCTCTCCTGCAACCGGTGCTGAGTATGCAAATGTGTATCTGTTGCATGCATCAGAATTGCCGTTGTTGCTCTTTAAGATTGACATAGCGTAGTTGAACTCGCCATTGTCAATATGCATGATTCCTGAAATTCTAGGTGTATAGTTAGGAGCGTCAGGCTCAAACTCTCTTGTCCTTAAGGCCTGCTCAAATGTCTGCTGCTTGTCCATCAGCTCATAGATAGTATCTGTCTGGTCACCATTTGTGACAATTGTCTTGTTGCCGAGCACTCTTACAGGTGCGTAAATGATAAGACTTGGATCCTCAAGCTTTGAAGGGTCAAATGCCTGTGTTCTGATGCCCTCGCCATCCTCTACAAATACTCTGTTGCGGCTGTTTTCGCTTCTGCCCATGATAAAGTATGCTGTTACAGCCTTCTTTCCATCCTTTGTGCGGCCGATTACGATACCTCTGCCAGGGTATGTTGTGCTTGATAATTCCTTTGCTAATGATACTCTTTCCATGTTATCCTCCATGTTTTCTGATAATGTGGTCTGCATCCCCAAATTACTCGGGCCTGCCGGAATAAAAAAGACCGTCTGAACACACATAATAATATAAAGCTCTGCAGGAAACTTATATAAATGTGCGCCCAGACGGTCGGCAATCAACTGTTATACTCCATGTGGTTATCCACTTCCGTCAGTCATATAACTGTCTTTATTTAAGCATGTATTTTTGTCATTGTCAAGTACTACTTTAAAATAAGCATGTACTTATAAGTTATTCTTATAAGTACATGCTTGTAAACAATGCCATTATTTACTAATTTTTAAAGCTGTGAATAGGTGCCGGGATTCTTCCTCCACGGTTTACAAATGCATCACAAGAGAATCTATTTACCGGCATAACCGGTGCAGATCCAAGGAGTCCTCCGATTTCTACCACATCACCTACATCCTTTCCGATTGCCGGAAGCAGTCTGCAGGCTGTTGTCTTCTGGTTTATCATACCGATAGCCATCTCATCTGCGATAATTCCTGAAATTGTGGTGGCATTTGTATCGCCCGGGATTGCAATCATGTCAAGTCCCACTGAGCACACACAGGTCATAGCCTCAAGCTTTTCGAGAGTGAGTGCACCATCGTTTACGGCATCTATCATTCCCTGATCCTCTGATACAGGAATAAAGGCACCTGAGAGTCCGCCGACATATGAGGATGCCATGATACCGCCCTTTTTCACCTGATCGTTTAAGAGTGCAAGTGCTGCTGTTGTTCCCGGAGCTCCGGCTCTCTCTAAGCCTATCTCGCAGAGAATATCTGCTACAGAGTCTCCGATAGCCGGTGTAGGTGCAAGTGAGAGGTCTATGATTCCAAATGGCACTCCAAGCTTCTTTGAAGCCTCCTTTGCCACAAGCTGTCCTACTCGTGTAACCTTGAAGGCTGTCTTCTTGATTGTCTCACAGAGCACCTCAAAGTTCTCGCCTCTTACCTTTTCGAGAGCAGTCTTTACAACTCCTGGTCCGCTGACACCTACATTGATGATGGCATCTGCCTCTGTCACACCATGGAATGCTCCTGCCATAAACGGATTGTCATCAGGAGCGTTGCAGAATACTACAAACTTGGCACAGCCTGATACAGGAAGGTGCTTTGTCACCTCTGCTGTCTCCTTTATCATCTCGCCAATCAGCTTTACTGCATCCATGTTGATTCCGGTTTTTGTAGAGCCAACATTTACAGAGCTGCATACGAGATCTGTCTCAAGCATTGCCTGAGGAATTGATTTGATTAAAAGCTCATCCGCCTTTGTCATTCCCTTTGACACAAGTGCTGAGTATCCACCGATGAAGTTGACTCCCACCTCTTTTGCCGCCTTGTCGAGTGTCTTTGCTATGGTAACAAAATCCTCTGAGCTCTTGCAGGCCGCACCGCCGACAAGGGCGATAGGTGTAACTGAAATACGTTTGTTTACGATAGGGATACAGTAGTTGTTCTCTATCTCTTTTCCTGTTGATACAAGATCCTTTGCAAGTGTTGTAATCTTGTTGTAGATATTTTCATTTACCTTTGCAAGGTCTGAGTCTATACAGTCGAGCAGGCTGATACCGAGTGTGATTGTACGCACGTCAAGATTTTCCTTCTCCACCATGTCATTGGTCTCAATTACTTCACCAATATTAATCATTTTAATGTTCTCCTTTAACTGTGTATGACATTTTTATGCTAAACTAGATTCGATGCATCATCTCAAAGATTTCTTCCTTCTGACACTTTATTGTTACACCAATTTCTTCTCCAAGTGCATCAAGCTGGTCAGAAATCTCTGCAAATGAAGCTGTAGCATTTGCCATATCAACAATCATCATCATGTTGAAATAACCTGAAACGATAGTCTGTGAGATATCAAGCACGTTTACACTGCCCTCTGACAGATATGTACATACCTTTGCGATGATTCCTACTGTGTCTTTTCCGACAACTGTGATGATTACTTTGTTCTTTGTGTTATCCATAACAACTTATTCTCCTGTTCTCTTATTCTACGGCTATGCGGTCTGATGCCCCATCCCTCTTAGCCACATACATAGGGAAATCACTTGCCTTATATGGATTGTCTCCCATTGTGACCTCAAGCCTGACAGCTTCATACGCCAGCTTTTCGTAGTTGTTTTCTTTACTAAGGTGTCCCAGTATTACTGAGCCAAATTTATCATGAAGAAGCTCGCATAACAACTGCCCGCTTCTCTCATTCGACAAGTGTCCGCTGTCACCCATGATTCTGCGCTTGAGCGGATACGGATATGCCCCTGTCTGGAGCATATTTATATCATGATTGGCTTCAAGCAGCAGCCCATCCAGGTTCTGAAGCTTTGAAACCAGTGCATCATCATACGTGCCAAGGTCTGTCACGACCGCCATCGCATGATTTTCGTTTTTAAATCTGTAAGCGACAGGATCAGCCGCATCGTGTGATATGTGAAGCGGCTCAAACTCTATATCGCCTATTGTAAAATCGACGCCTGCCTCAATAGGATGAAACAGCTCATCATCTATATTTCCAACGGATTTGGTACATTTTATGGCCCCGATTGTGGCCTTTGTTGCATAAATCGGAATATGATAGCGCCTTGCCATGACCCCAAGCCCTGCGATATGGTCTATATGCTCATGTGTCACGAGAATCCCCTGCATATCTGTGGCAGTCATATCAAATTCATTCAGTCCGTTTTCTATTTTCTTACCGCTGATGCCCGCGTCTATGAGCACATGACAATCATCCGTACCCACGCATATACAGTTTCCACTGCTGCCGCTGGCAATGCTGCATAATTCTAACATGTTAATTCTCTTTCCAGTATAATTCTATTTTGTCTCCCTCATGAAGCTCCTCGGAAAACTGGGCATCTCTGCCATTTATTACAGTGGCTATTGCCCTGCCCTTTCCTGCCTGTAAATCAAATGAGATATGGGTAAATATATCGACAAATATATATGTATCCTTGCCGGACAGCTCTACAGGCTCACCGTTTACAATTACTGTAATTGTATTTTCTGATGAGTCTTCTTCCTGTATTTCTTCCTGTATATCATTTTTTGGCAATTCATTTTCCGGCAATTCGTTTTCCGGCACAGCAGATGCTTCAGCTTCTTTAGCAAAATCATCATGCAGCTCATCAAGCACCTGATTCATCATCTGCTCTGAGGTTCTGGCTACTGTGTTGTCAGACTCTTGTGTGTCATTATAATTGTTATTGTCGATTCTTGCAACACCATATTCATCTGTTTTCCACTCAACAGAGAAATTTTCGTATACAAGAGTGTCGAGATCAGCCTCTTCATTGTTTACAAATATCATCTGGTCTGTGTCAATAACGAGGTCCATAAACTGCGCAATCTGGCGCACTGTATAGTAATTTCTTGTCTCAATCACATCGTTTTCCCTGATGCTGTAATCCTCCGGCTCAAGCTCTCCGTTTACCTGGACAAACCTAGGACATGAAACCCTTCTGCCGTTTATGATAAAAGTAATGACAGAATGATTGTACTCATCAAGCTGCGATATCTTATACACTGCTGCCTCTCCTGCTGTGGACGACTCTATGATTATCTCACTGTTTGGCTCAAGTGGTGTATTGATGCTTGCAGGCTTTCCGTTCATGGTCACCACTGCGCCCTCTCCTGCTTCGCCTCTTACAAGTCTTGCCACACCATTTACCGTAAAGTTTATCGGGGTGCCGCGCTTTGGAAACAGCTCATCGTTTGGAAATCCCGCCTGAAGCGCCGCATCGACTATTGTAAGCCTGTTATTGTCATAGAGCTTTATTCTCTCACCGTTGAATCTGACCATGATAAAATTATTTCTCTGGTCATAATAATTCAGACATATACCAATCGGAGTGACAATAAGCGGATCCTTCGTGATATCCTCCTGCTCAAAAATTACCTCGCCAAGCACTTCCTCGCCTCTTAGGGCAACTCTTTCCTCCGGCAGGTCGAGGTCTTCCGCAAGCTTTTCCGTAAAGCCGTGTATCTTGCCTCCGCCTCCGACTACAAAGCAGGCACTCACTGTCTTATCACCGTTTAGCTCTCTGATTTTAGCCGATACCTCTTGTGCAATATTATCAACAACAGGTGCTGCCACATCCCAGACATCCTGTGCAGGAATTGTGTGCTCGATGCTCATGATATCCTTGTATGTAACCGTATCACTTGTCGTAGACTGAAGCTTGATGCTCTCCGCCATATTGAAATCCACGAGGAAATGCTGCACAATAACTTCTGTCAGCTCATCTCCTGCATGCGGTATCATGCCATAGGCTATGATACTTCCGTCTCTTGTGATTGAGATATCACTCGTTCCGGCTCCCACATCGACAAGTGCGATATTAAGCATACGATAGTTCTCCGGAATTGCCACATTGATAGCGGCGATAGGCTCCAATGTCATATTGGCTACACTAAGCCCGGCCTGTCCCACTGCCGCATACAGTCCGTCTACCACATCCTCCGGCAGAAATGTAACTATGATATCCTCGCCTATTTTGTTTGCCTTATGACCCTCAAGGCTGATAAACACCTCATCATTCAAAAAGAATTTGACTGTAGAATATCCCACGCAGTAAAACTTATAGCTTGTATCGTTAACCTCCTTGAGTGCCTCCTGTGCTTTTTCTATGCCAAGCAGGTCAAGCGTATGGACATCCTCGCCGGTCACCACAGACTCCTGCGCATACTCATACTCCACATGCGTCGTGACAGTCTTTAATACTCGTCCTGCGGCTGCTATACACACCTCTTCAAGTGGCTGTCCTGTCTGTTTTTCAAGCTCGTCCTTTACTTCCTTAATGGTTTTTGCCACCCTGCCTATATCATGTATCTGACCGTCAAGCATCGCTCTGGTCTCATGCTCCTTCACATACTGTGCTGTAACCACAAATTCCTTGTCATCAGTCTGATAGCCGACAGTTCCTACAACATTTCTTGTACCAATATCCAAACCGAATACATTGTTCATTTCCACTACTCCTTGTATTTGCTAAGCGCTTTATTTATCGAAGCTATCGTGTTTTCGATATCTCCGTTATTATCGATAACCTCCCTGCAGTGCCTTCTGTACTCATCTTCTTTGAGCTGGCTTGCAAAGATGCTGTCTATCTTCTCATCTGAATAGCCTCGTGTTGACTTAAGTCTTTTCCTTCTGACCTCTTCACTTGCATAAATATACCACAGCTCGTCGCAAATTTCACCATATCCCTCCTCTATAAGGAGTGCCGCTTCAAGTACAAGCATGAAAAGACCGTCTTTTTTTGCCTCTTTAACCGCATTAAGCACATATTCCTTTACTGCAGGATGCACTACTTCGTTTAAGAGCTCCCTTTTTTCGTCATCCGAAAAAATCACTTTGGCAAGTGCCGGTCTGTCAAAATGCCCATCCTCAAGCCATATCGGTTCCTCCGCAAACAATTTCTTTAATCTGTTGTAGCAGTCGCTTCCCGGCTCCATCAGCTCATGGGCTATCTCATCGGAGAGCATGACCCTTACACCCTTAAGCTTTTTAAGATAGTCAAGCACTGCCGACTTTCCGGCACCTACACCACCTGTTATTCCTATAAAAATCATACTTTTTCCTTTTCTGTCATCAATGCGCGTCATACCAGTCATAGCCGCACTCGGTGCCCACCTCCATGGACACCTTCATATCTACCGCGCCACGCATCTCTTTCTCCAGAAGCTTAATCACTTTATCCTTCTCAGCTTCCTTTGTCTCAATTAAAAGCTCATCATGCACCTGAAGGATAAGTCTTGACCTTAAGCCCTCGTCAAGAAGCCTGTCATGCACACGTATCATGGCAATCTTTATGATATCGGCTGCTGTACCCTGAATAGGTGAGTTCATCGCAACTCTCTCTCCAAACTGTCTTTGCATGAAATTGCTCGAGTTCAGCTCGGGAATCGGTCTGATACGCCCAAACATGGTCTTTGTATAGCCATTTTTCTTGGCATCCAAAACCGTCTGATCCAAAAACTCCTTAATCTTTGGATATTTGACAAAATAGCTGTCTATATAGCCCTGTGCCTCTTTCCTTGAAATCCCCAGGTCGTTAGACAGACCAAACGCGCTGATGCCATAAACGATACCAAAATTTACAGCCTTTGCATTTCGTCTTTGAAGGTCTGTGACCTCATCAAACGGTGTGTCAAACACAAGTGATGCTGTACTTCTGTGGATATCCTGACCATTCTTAAAGGCCTCTATCATCCTTTCATCACCTGAAAGCGCCGCAAGCACCCGAAGCTCGATCTGCGAGTAGTCTGAGTCAACAAACAGATCTCCATCCTCAGGCAAAAATACCTTTCTGATAAGCTTGCCCAGCTCAATCCTTATCGGGATATTCTGCAGATTAGGCTCTGTGCTTGAAAGACGGCCTGTCGCAGTGATTGTCTGATTTAAGGTAGTATGGATTTTGCCATCGGATGCAATATATCCCGAAAGTCCGTCAGCATATGTGCTCTTTAGCTTTGTGAGCTGTCTGTATTCCAATATATCCGCAACAATCGGATACTCCGGCGCCAGCTTTTCAAGCACATCTGCCGCAGTCGAATAACCGGTCTTTGTCTTCTTTTCATTTGGCAGTCCAAGCTTTTCAAAAAGAATGACTCCAAGCTGCTTTGGCGAATTTATATTAAACTCTTCACCTGCTGCCTCATATATTTTCTTTTCAAGCTCAGTTATCGAAACAGCAAGCTTGTCTCCATACTCCTTAAGCTTTATTCCGTCAGCCCTTATACCCTCATTTTCCATATCATACAGCACAAAAACGAGCGGGAGCTCGATATCTTTATAAAGTGTGAGCATATCCATTTCCTTTAGCTTCTGCAAAAGAACCGGCTTTGATTTCCAGGCAGTATACACCTCGTAGCAGGCACAGTCCACTGCCTTTTTCTCATCCTCCTTCATCATCCGGGTGAAATCAAGCTTTCCCAGATAATCCTTTTTAGATGAGAGCATAAGCCCCAGATAGTCCTTTGCAACCGCATCATATGGATACTCCCCGACAAGCGGATTGATAAGGTATGCAGCCACCATCATGTCAAAATATCTGCCTCTGTCATCTGCCTTTATCTCTTTGCTCTTAAATCTGTGCAGATTGGTCTTTAAATCCGGTGATATCCATGACTTTACTTCCAGGGTATTTAATTTTTCATCTAGGAAGCTGCTTGAAATCTCATCACCTGTACAGATAAAATAAATGTCCTCCTCTGAAAAACAAATCGAAACAGCAAGATAATCGTTAGAAACCGGCTCCGAAAACAGACTTAGCTGTCCATCACTTTCGCAGTTTCCCAAAGACTCTCCCGGTACTACCGCAAAAGCGACCTCCTTGTCCTTTGCCTTCTCAAACACACTCTCTGCAGTCTTTAAGTCCCTTACTACCACAAAATGCTCCTCGGCATTGTTTTTAGGAGCCTCCACATTAAACCGCGACAGCATGTTTTTGAATTCGTATCTTTTGCACAGTAAAAAGGCTTCCTCAGTGTAGAGTGACTCTACTCCGCCACTAAGCTTTGCATCAGAGAATTCATAGTCAACCGGCGCATCAAGTATGATTGTCGCAAGCTCCTTGCTCATAAGCGCCTGCTCCCAGTACTCCACTATATTCTTTGAAGCCCTTGGCGGCTTTACATTCTCAGCGTCCTCATGTACTGCCTCTATACAGTGATATTTTGCTATAAGTGCGCCTGCTGTCTTTTCTCCGATACCTGGCACACCTGGGATATTATCAGACGTATCTCCCTGCAGAGCCTTTACATCGATAAATTCCTTTGGAGTGACGCCGTACTTTTCGATAACATCTGCTGTATTGTAGTTTTCTATCTCGGTTCCTGTCTTTTTAGTCTTTGGAATCCTTACCATGACATGGTCAGTCGCAAGCTGCAAAAGGTCTCTGTCTCCGGAAATGATGGCGACATCCATACCAGCCTTTTCTGCCCTGACAGATAAGGTTCCAAGTATATCGTCGGCCTCATAGCCTTCCTTTTCCACGATTTTAATGCCCATAGCGGTAAGCATTTCCTTTATCATAGGCACCTGCTGCCTAAGTTCCTCGTCCATAGGCTTTCTCGTGCCCTTGTACGCATCAAACATCCTGTGCCTGAATGTCGGCGCATGCACATCAAATGCCACCGTCAGATAGTCTGGCTTTTCCTCGTCAAGAATCTTGAACATGATATTCAAAAAACCATAGACTGCATTTGTGTGAAGCCCCTCTGAATTGGTCAGATCAGGCAGCCCGTGATATGCCCTGTTTAAAATACTGTGTCCGTCTATAAGTACAAGCTTTTCACTCATTTTGATACTTTCCTTACTGTCAATTATAATATTGTTGTAATCGCTGCCGGTCACACTGCAGTGCAGGCAGTAACGTTAAATAGCTCTTGTATATTTCTTAAGCCACTGAGCCTCCTCATCATTCAAAAATGGTGAAACAAGCTCATAAACTCTAGCATGGTAAGCGTTCAGGTATCCCTTTTCCCTGTCTGTCATCTGATTTGGATCAATCGCATCGAGATCTATCGGTACATAGGTCAGATTCTCAAAATACATGAACTGGCCATACTCATTTTTCTCACCCTTTCGGCAGATAAGCTCATTCTCTGTACGAATACCGAATTTGCCCTCTAAATAGATGCCCGGCTCATCTGTAGTGACCATGCCCTCTTCTATCACACGCTCTGCAGTTCTGCCCGGGTACTGCTTCCAGTGAAAGCTGTTTGGACCCTCATGAACATTGAGCACATAGCCCACACCGTGTCCGGTGCCGTGATTGTAGTCCATGCCAATCTCCCAGAAAGGCTCTCTTGCCAGAATATCAAAATTAAGGCCCGAGCAGCCCTCCTTAAACTTTGCATTTGCCAGGTTCATATTTGAGCGGCACGCTCTCGTAAACATATCCTTCATCTCGTCAGTCACATGGCCTAGTGCAAAGGTCCTCGTGATATCTGTGGTTCCCTCAAGATAATGTCCGCCTGAATCAACCAAAAGAAGACTCTCAGGCTTAAGCTGCCTGTCAGACTCCTCTGTTGCAGAGTAATGCACAATAGCACCATGATCAGCATATCCGCATATTGTGGCAAAGCTCAAATCAAGAAAGCCCTCCTGCTCAGCTCTAAGCGATGCAAGATAATCTGAAGCCGAAATCTCTGTCATAGGTATCTTACCTATATTTGTCTTAAGCCAGTACATGAACTTGCACATCGCAACTGCATCCTTTAAATGCGCCTTGCGCAGATTTTCAAGCTGTACTTCATTCTTTACGGCCTTCATGACAACTGTAGGATCCTCCGCATCAATCACCTTAACACCATCCGGCAGGCTGTCGCAGATGCGGTAATTTACAATCGATGTATTTAAAAGCACTGTCTCTTTTTCATCAATATGCTTCACATATTCATAAAAATCATCGTAAGGTCTTGTCTGTATACCATTCTTATCGAGGTATGCCTTAAGAGTCTCTGTCACAACCTCTTCCTGCAAAAACCATATGCAGCTGTCCTGTGACAGTGCCAGGTATGAAAGCACTACAGGCACATAGCTTATGTCGCCTCCCCTGACATTTAAAAGCCAGGCGATATCGTAAAGTGATGACATCAGATGAAGGGTTGCACCCTTTTGTGCCATCTGCTCTCTGACTCTTTTAAGCTTTGAGCTTATATCCTCACCGGTATATTTATTGTCAAAAATCATGACAGGTGCCTTTGACATAGGTGGTCTGTCAGTCCATATAAGGTCAATCAGATCCTCATTTACGTACATGCTGCCGTGCTTTTCTTTTGCGATTTCTGAAAGTCTTTTGCCCCATGCGGCATTTACCACTCTGCCGTCAAAGCCTATTACACCGCCATCCGAAAGAGTATCCTTTATATACTCATCAACTGTCGGTACGCCCTCCTCGCCAATCTTAAAGAGCTTTACAGTGGTATCCTTAAGCTGCGCAGCCGCCTGCACAAAATACCTGCCGTCTGTCCATAGTCCGGCCTCATCCATAGTGATGACTGCGGTTCCTGCTGAGCCCGTGAAGCCTGTAATATATTTGCGTGCCTTAAAATGCTCTCCTACATACTCTGACTCATGAAAATCAGCAGTAGGTACAACATACAGCGAAATGCCCCTCTTTGCCATCTCACTTCTCAATTCTTTTAATCTATCCTGTATCATTTTATTATGCCTCTTTAAATTCAAAAAATTTTGTATCTAATTCCGGATACATTCTCTTTAATGAGATTGGTTTGCCGGATTTATTCAAAAAACAGTGACTGCTTTTTGCAGTGGTGCGAAGCTCGCCTGTCTCCTTGTCCTTCATGACATACTCAAGCTCCATCTTGATTCCGTTATACTTAAGCAGCTTTGTGTAGATGACGACCGTATCATCGAAATGTACCATACTGTGATACTCTACCGATATCGACAGCACCGGACTTATGATTTCCATATCCTCCATCTGCCTGTAGTTGAGTCCTATCTGATCCATCAAATCAAGTCTTGCTTCTTCCATCCACTTGACATAGTTTGAATGGTGGATTATACCCATCTGATCTGTTTCATAATACTTTGCGTGGTGCTCGTAAGGACGGATTCTAAGTTCACCTTGTGAGCCGGCAATCTGTAACTCATTGTTTGCCATAAAAACTTCCTCCATTCATATTTTGGTCTTATTTCTATTATGCCACATTGGACAGCTAAATTCAACGACTTGACCGTAAAATATAAGCCGGCTGCTACCTGCGTATCATGCTGTAGCAGTCTCTGCATATATTGCGCGAATTTCCAATCGGAAGTATTCTTCCGCAATACCGGCATCTGATAATATACTCATCCTTGCTCTTTGATAGAAGCTGCATAATCTTTGCCTGTGTTTTGTCACGCTCGTTTTCAAGCCAGTCATCCTCCACAATTTTGCCCATGCGGACTGAAAACTGATAGTACAAATCAAGCTTTTTGTAATAGGATTCGTATTTCATGAGTCCCTGATACTTTGAATGCTTATCAGGCTTGTCGAGAGAGATATCAGATGTATACGACATGCAGTAGCGCAGCCATTGTCTGACAAGCTCCCTGTCCTTTATATCTATAGGACATGTAATCATCTTATAAAGCAGATATTTGTCATCAAAATCTGCGATAAAGTATCGCTCCTTATACGCATATCCATACAAAAACAATATCTCATCGACATTGATTTTCCTAAACGGTGCTGATGGCTTTGCCTCATGCCAGAGCTTAATTATCGCATCAAGCGGCGCATCCATTGTAAGGAGCACCTGCGGGAAGCCAAGACTTACTATATCAATATCCTGCTCCGGTATATTTAGCGTATTCTTCAGATAATTCAGATTCTTTTGTCCCAAAGCTGTCACATAGCCTGTATCATACAGACCAAATCTGCCTGCACGGCCCGCTATCTGTTTTATCTCAGAGATGACAAGCGGACGTCTTGATACTCCATCAAACTTTTCCACCTCCAGAAATACAATTCTTCTGACCGGCAGATTGAGTCCCATTCCTATCGCATCTGTTGACACGACAACCTGTGTCTTTTTCTCATTAAAAAGCGTCATCTGCCTGCGCCTTATTTCCGGTGGCAGACTTCCGTATATGACACTTGGCTTTATGCCGTTTTCCTCCAGACGCCCTGCTATATTGAGTACCGACTTCTTTGAAAATACGATAAAGGCATCGCCCTCTCTTACATCCTGCGGAAATGAAAAAGGCTTATCCTCCAGCTTTAGAGCTGTCTTTCTCTCATACTCCCTTATCTCATACTCGTCGTGGCACAGATTAATCAGATGAATGACTACATCCTTTGCCACCGGGCTCATGCATATATGAATCTCTCCTGCAAGTGTACCAAGAATTGCCCTGGTCCATGAATGTCCCCTGTCATCATCTGCAACCATCTGTGCCTCATCAATCACTGCGATATCATATTCCTTGTCACAGTCAAGCATCTCCACTGTCGATGCTGTAATTCTGCTGTCTGATACCTCAAGACACTCCTGGCCTGTAAGCATGGTGCATGGTATGCCTGCATCATTCATCTTCTCATATACCTCAAGTGCCAGAAGGCGAAGCGGCCCCAGATAAACTCCGTTTTGCGCCAGCTTAAGCCTCTCAAGCGCCTGATATGTCTTACCGCTGTTAGTCGGGCCTATATGGAGTATGAAGTGCCTTTTCATGCTCTGTGCTTTTGGAAACTCAAGCTCCGGCCGTGCCGGAACCAGCGTGACAATCTCTCTTCTAAGCTCCTTGCTGCGGTACTCATTGTAAAGCTCCTTCATGCTCCTTGTACATATCGCACCTATATACTCCTTGCGCAAAAGCTTTAGAAAATCCTCTGTGAGATACTCTGCCTCCTTCTCATCAAACTGCTCCATATCCACCCTGACAAGTTGCGGAAGGATTTCTCTATTTAAAATCTGCCTTGCATTCTTATTGTTGGAATAGTAGGTGATCAATGCAAGCCTTTTTATTTCCTGATGTAGCTTGTCAAGTGCCACAGTCTCATTTTTTGAAAATCGCGCATATTTAATTGATTTTGCTTTGCTATTGAGCCTGTGAATATAATGTGCCAGCTTTACAGGCTTACCTGTACTTCTCTTCGCATTCTCCCTGTACTGATCAACATAAAACTGTACCAGTACCTCTTCAAACGATTTTTCCATATATGTGTGTTATCCTCTTTATTTGTATACACCGTTAAGAGTCACCTCAAACATAACATCCTTTCCGGCTAGTTCTGTATTTGTCTTATAATCATCCGGGAATTTCAGGTTTAAATCAAAGGTTTCTCCCACCTTGTGACCTACCACTCCGTCCTCAAAACCATCTATATAGCTGCCTGAGCCAAGCACGAGGTCTGTGCCCTGTCCATCAGTGCTTCCACCCTCGAATTTTTCTCCGTCCATATATCCGGTGTAATCAATATTTACCTTATCTCCGTTTTCTGCAACCGTGTCAGTCTCTGTATTCAGTGTTGCTGCCTCGGTCTGTGAATCACTGCTTTGTGTCTCGGATGCCTGAGATTCCGTGGTCTGTGATGCAGCTTGCGTACCATCAGTGCCATTTGACGATGAACCGCCCGATGTCGCAACTGCCCAGATTAGCACTATGACTACCACAACGACTGCCACTACCGGCACCCAGAATTTCAGCAGATTCACAACCTTTGCCTTCTTTTCTGTTTTTTCTCTTTCGATTCTTCTTTTTTCCTGTGCGATTTTTTTGTTTTGTTTGTTCATTTTGTTAATCTCCTGTTTTATTTTTATAATTGAATTATACTATTACAATTTGAACATTCTGTGTTTCGCATAAATGAACAGTATGCGTTGTCTGTCAGTGCATTCGCTATCTGTCACTGTTCGCTTTAAACTTTAAACGGCTGCGTCTCTTAACTATTTGACGCAACAATAAAAGCAGTAGAAAAACGCCCACACAGCCTGCGCTTATAGCTGCACCTGCCTTAAGCCCCGGTGTCTCATAATAAAGCTCTATCTCATGCTCTCCCTCATCCAGATGAATGCTCACAAAGGTATCTGAAAAATCCTCATACTCTGCATCCTTCCCATCCACCTTCATAGTCCATCCCTTTTCACTCGGAATAGAAAGCACAAGTTGTCCTGCCTGCTTCACATCTATGTGTCCGCTTATGTGTGTATCTGAAAAATCATCCACCGAGAGTGTCTGCTCATTGAGTGTATTGTAAGCACTCTCAACTGCAGCAATGGAAAGCTCGTATACATTAAATCGTACAGCATCGGCATCAGTGTTTGTGACGGAAACTGTCTCCCCCGCCTTCACGTATCCCAGGTCAAACAGATACCTGTGAGTGGTCTTCGAGTATGTGGTCTCATACTCTCCGTGGCTGAAGGTCAGACTGTCTGTGCTGCACGAATCGTATGCCGCATAATAATATCCGTCATGGTCAAAGGTGAGAGTCGTAGTTCCCGGATTTTCATCCTGAGTGCACTCTGTCAGGGTCAGCGTATCATCTGCTGCGCCAAGGAGCCTGCCAAGGGAATTAATCGAATAGATTTTCGATGACGATGATGGCTTCCACGCATCAATGACTCCCTCATCCATCATAAAACCAAGCGGAAGTGTGTAGTTATTCCGATACAGATAGTGATTTCCGCATTTTCCCACAAGTGTAGTCAGCTCATTCTGTGGCTGTATGGATTTTGTAACCATATATCTGACCGAAAGCATGGCTGACGTGACAGGTGTGGCACCGTTATAACAATAGAAATTCTTGCCTCCCTCCATATAAAGAGCCTGATAAAAATGGCTCACATTTATATTCATCAGGGAAGAAAACTGTGTTCCAGAAGCATAGCCGTATCGTGTGCCATCATTTTTAGTAAGTCGGCCTGTATCCTCAACCCTGTAAAATGGTACATCGTTGTCAGCTGCATCCTCTTTTGCCAGCTTAAGTGCCTTTTGCATATTGTCCACATTGGCATTGTAGCTGCTTCTGCCGGTACATCCAAGTCCTGTCACAGCCATATTGACAGCCAGCTCCACAATCGCAATACCGCATGTTATGGCCATCAAAAGCTCCCTGTTTTTCCTTGCTGCAAGCTTTAAAAGTACTGTCATAATGCCGTACAGCGCAACAAACAATATGCTTATGATAACTGCATAATACTCTGTCACATCCTCATCGGCAAACATCGTGCTTACTGCCATAAGCGCCGATGCAAATACAACCGCCACTCCAATATGCCACAATCTTATGCCACGCCACTTTCTTACTGTAGCATAGCCTATGGTCAATACAAGAAATGCATACAGATACGACTGTCTGCCAGGCAACGAATCCGGAAAATGCAGTCCGTGCCATATAAAGTCAAGCTGTTTATTGGCAAAGCTTGCCATGAAAAACAACACAAACAATACAGGAGCTATTTTTTTCTTCGGTTTAATCCTTTTGTTGAGCACAAACAGTATCAAAAGCATCACACTAAAGGCTCCGGCATACAGATTCGGCCAGTTCTCTGCCCCCTCATAGACGCTTGCTGTCGTGCACATCCTGCCGACCTCTGATAAGAGATTAAAATACCACTCTATCTGCTTTGGAAACTCAATCCCCGACGAACCGCTGTAGCTTAAAATGATAAGCTCCGGGATGATTAGCACCATCGCAGTGCCTCCAGCCAAAAGCGAGTAAACGGCAAATCTCACAATTGCAGCCATTTTACCGCCATTTTGCGTAAAGAAAAGCCATGCAAACCAGAATACCAGAAAGATGCAAAGCATGATGCTTAAGTAATAATTTGACAATATGCAAAGTGCCAGTGATACATAGTAAAGCCCCGGCTTTTTATCCCGCACAAGCTTCTCAAGTCCTACTATCGCAAGCGGTGCAACCGCCACAACATCCATCCACATGACATCCCAGCTATACGCAGCTACAAATCCGGAAAGTGCATATGCCGTAGAAAAAACAAATGCCGGCACAAATGTATTATTGTGATACCTGTTATCCTTTCCAAGAAGCACAAAGTGCTCCTTCAAAAAATAGAAAAATGTTGCTCCGCTAAGCGAAATCTTAAAAATGATAAGCAGCTCAATAAACTCAATAATATGGCTCTTTGGAAAAAGCACCACAAGCCAGTTCAACGGACTCGCCAGATAATAGGCAAATACCGATACAAAATCACTGCCAAGCCCGATATTCCATGTATACATGAGGCTAGCACCATTCCTTAGCTTCTCCCACAGCTCATTAAAGAATGGCAGATACTGGTGATACAAATCCATATGCAAAAGGCAGTAATCGCCAAATGGATACACACCGTTTCCTATACAGATGATTATACATATGAAAAATGGAATTAAAAACGCTGTCAAAAGTGGATGCTTTTTAACAAAATTCATCACTTGCCCTCCCAGTCAAACAGTCTGTAATATTGCAAAATCTTATAATTGTTTAGCATATCCGAGTCGGCCTGATTCTTTTTACTTCCGGTTGCCTTGTCTGATTTATTTGATGCTTTATCTAATGTCTTATCTGCAGTTTTATCCGTGCGTACCGCTGATATAACAGGATACTCCTCCTGCAGCTTAAGCAGAAAGCTCTGGTAGTCATTTGTCGGCACACCTGCCGCTTTAAGTACGTTTGCAGCCAGATAATTGACGCTCGTGTCTTTTCCTGCAGCCTCATCAATATCATAATTTGCCCAGATAACATACGGCACCTGATAACGCAGCTTAAGCTCTTCATTGGATAAATTGTTATAATCCATGCCGTTTGCTGCAAGAACAGAGCTTGCCACAGTATCATTTGGCTGATGATCACCGAAAAATACCACTATGGTTTTCTCATCCACATTTGAGAAATATTCAATGAGGTTCTTTAAATCCTCGTCTGTCAGCTTAATCAATGAAAGATACTGGTCAAGTGCAGAATTATTAAGCTTATCTGCTGTCACCGTATTATCAAAGCCGTAGTAAGTATTTGTGTATCCGCCATGGTTTTGCATAGTGACATTGAATATAAATGCCGGCTGGCCATCCGGTTTATTCTCATAGGTCTCAATAATCTTATCAAAGGATGTCTCATCACTTATATATTCGCGCACAAACCTCTGATTAGAATAATCCTGCATAAACGAAAGATTATCAAATCCCAAAAGAGGATAGACCGTATCCCTGTTCCATCCACTGCTATAGTACGGATGCTGTGCATACGTTGCGTAACCTATACTCTTTAGATAGCTTGCAAGAGAAGGTGTCTTACTCTTTATATACTGCTGATACGGAATGCTTCCTACCGGCAGAAAAGCCATCGTATTGCCTGTCAGAAACTCAAACTCAGTATCAGCGGTATTTCCACCGCATACAGACGTATTCAGATATCCTGTTATAGTGTTCTCATTGCCCTTTTCAAGACTGTGTACAAACGGCATATAGTCTGTATTTGTATCAAAATCACCGAGCACTGACAGGTCTGAAAATGCCTCATCCATCACAACTATAATATTCGGATAATCACTTTTATCTGTAATTGCAGTATTATTAGCTGCATCTGAATTATCATCTGTACCGGAATAGCTGTCAAGCAGCTCCTTAGCCTTCTGTCTGCTATACTCATCAGGCTTATCAACCGCCACAAACTTAAGATCCATCGCAAAGGTCACTGCCATTCCATTCACCTTTGTCATATATGCCGGTGTAAAGAGAAACGGATACAGATAATTGTCCATCTGGAAATCCTCATCCTGCAGGGCATTCACAAACAGGCACAGCGCAAGTATTCCAAGCACAGTCGGAATTAGTCTGAACCTGAATTTCCACTTAATTCTGAAATCAACAAAATGCATCAGCATAATAAGAGCTATAAATATAACTGTAACAACAACTACTCCTGCAGTCGGTGCGAAATCATAATTAGATGCAACACTTGTCGCCGTACCAATTGAAAAAATATCCCATGGAACAAAAGGAGTCGAGCGGAAAAGCATAACATAATGATTAATCAGTCCAAAAACCATAGCCACTATAAAGACTGCACGAAGCGCCCACTTTGCCCTGCCCGTAATAAAATAAAGAATCCAGGCAATCAGCTCAAACAAAATAATATTAAAAAATCCCGCCATAAATCTGACTTCTTCAAAAGGATTATGTTCGTAGAACTCCATAAGATAAAAAGCCGCAATCGGAAAAATCGAGAATAATACAACATTGAATATAATTTCATATTTTTTATAAATCTTTTTTATCATCATAATGCTCCTGTTTACTATCTGGTATTACAGCCTATATGGCAGATTTTTGGGTACCTTTTTGGGTACAATTTTGGGGCAAATTTTTCTTAAAAGTACCCTAATTTCTTTAATTTTTTGAAAGATTGTAAGTAAAGAAAAACCCCGCAAACCCTTGATTTTACTGAAAATCTTGGATTTACGGGGTTTTGCAAATAGTGCCGGCAGTGGGACTTGAACCCACACGGGCTTGCGCCCAACAGATTTTGAGTCTGCATCGTCTGCCATTCCGACATGCCGGCGTCTTACGAACAGACAATATTCTATCACAGTTATTGACTTCATGCAACTAAAATTTTTAATTTCAATATAATTTCAATATAAATATCTCAGCATACAACCTTATTCTTACCTGTGCATTTTCCGACATAAAGCTGTTTGTCAACAAAATTAATCCATTCCTTGTAATCCTGCCCCACTTTATATTTCCCTGCACCTATGGTCACTGTCATCCTTCCGCTGCCCTTAGATGTCCAGAAGGATTTTGAATTAATCTCTACACGAAACTCATCGAGAAAATTCTTAGGCACCTCTCCGTCGACACATTTACCAAGAAGTAAAAACTCTTCTCCTCCCCATCTGCAATAGCTAAGCTCAACACCTCGAGCCCTGTTTACGATAGTACGAGCGAGCATCTTAAGTGCATCATCTCCTACATTATGTCCGAATGAATCGTTAATTTTCTTAAAATCATCAATATCAATCATTGCAAGGAAATATTCCCCCTGCTTGTCAGCCTCAAAAAGATTCTTAAGCTTTGCCATCATATAGAAACGATTTGGAAGCTCCGTCAACGCATCAAACTGTGCCTGCTTTTCCATTGCCCCCTCCTCGGAAGACATAAAATGCAAAAGGCACATCATACATATTATTATCAAGAAAACTACACAAGAAATCATAGCAATAGAAATACTCTTAATAACAACAGAATCCAACTTATATAAAGGTGTGTAAAAGCCATCAAGCATATAAAGAATAATCAGAGCAATAGCATATACACAGCAAATCAGAATGGCGACATGATTCTTTTTTTTCTTCCTGAGGACCACATAATCCATGGCAAAAAGAAAAAACATTGCATCGATCAAAAAAAGCTGGAAATTACATTGAATTCCGAGACAAACCACCGCAAGTATCATATGAAGCAATATCTCAACAGCCACACTATAAACATATATGCTCAGTTTTTCAGATTTTGTCAGACTGAATGCAAGGAAATAAAAGCATATGCTGATCAGACTGACTCCTGCCATCAAGTCTACACCTAATGATGAAAACATAAATAGCATCAGCAGATGGATGACAAGAAATATTTTGTTTACATTAAATAGAAAGCTTTGCTCCTTAGCAGTACTATCATTGCTACTCATTGTCCAATACCTTCATAAAAAATATCTAATATATTACTATAGAATCATAACACATTTTAGCCAATATAACAATATATTATTGTGCAAAAGTACTAGACTATTTTGCTCTTTTTTTTCTGATTATATATCCAATAAGAATAATAACAGCACTTGTTATGACACTTCCATAAAATGTCATTCCCCTGCACAAAAGCTCCATATTTGCTGCATTACTACCAACAAGCTGTTTAAACCCATCAATCATAATATAATCAGCCACGCCCATAGCACCTGGTATCGGCACACAATTGGAGCCCATCGCCACGAAGCACTGTATCACACTTACATCAACCGCTTTTTTTGCTCCTTCTCCCACTGCCATAAAAATCATAAACGATACCATAAGCTGTGATAATCGCTGCATAATATTCCAAAAGAAAATCTCAAGAAGAAACCTTGTCTGCCCTGTGATGCTGTTTGAACACTCCTGATATTCTTTCATAGTATGTTTAAGCTTCATTCGAAGCCTGTCACCATGTCGTATTATATGTATTTTCTCAAGAAAGCGGATAAGAGCATCACAAATTGAGTATAGTATGCCGCCCTTCCTTAACAGCATATAAAACACAAAAGCCAGAAAAATCAGTACTATAATCCCCAAATATATAAATATCCGGGAAATACCTGAGAAATTTTTCAGCAAAGGATACTTAAAAAACATGCATAATATACCAATTGTTAAAAGTGAAAGTGTATACATAACAAGATTTATCAGCAGTGCCACTGTAGCAGCATAGCCCGGAATGCCATCCCTTATCATGAAATACGCACTGGCAGGCTGTCCTCCTGATGCTGATGGCGTAATAGCTGAAAAATACACATCAGCTCCACCATACACAGCACCGTCAATCGCGCTGGTTTTGTATCCAAAGTGTCTTGCCATGCGTACCAGAGCAAAGCCTTCAAACCAAATAAACCCAAACGTACAAACAAAACTCATAAAAAGCCAGCCTTTATTTGCATTTATGATAAAACTCATAAGAATTTCAAACGAAAAATGTTTGCTCTGTGAGACAACAGTCCATATGCTTAAGATAGCTATAAAAACAGAAGCTATCGCCCAAAATATCTTTTTTCTGTCCATTAAATCTAATCCCCTTAAAAAAACTGGTAAAGTGAATTATGAAAATACACCATACCAGTTTATTGTAGAGAATATATATAACTTTATCAAGTAAAATATTATTAATATCTTTTTAATGTTTGTTAAATTATTTACTGTTACAATTAACAAATCAGTCTAAATACAAATTAACTTCTATGATTCCTCTTCCTCATCATTGTCAGTGTTCATCATATACACACCCCTGCTTGCATCTCCATCCGGATTCTTTCCAAACTCATAATCATTTCCAGGCAGAATAGCATTTAGGAAAATTCCTGCAATAGCTGCAATTGCAAGTGCTGTCAGTGTAATTGATGTTCCTGCTACAGTAAATGTCAGTCCATCTCCAAAGCCAAGACCACATACAAAAATAACACCTGCAATAATCAGATTTCTTGATTTAGTCAGATCTACCTTGTTTTCAACAACATTTCTAACTCCTATTGCTGAAATCATTCCATAAAGCATAAATGAAACTCCACCAATAATCGCTGATGGCATAGTAGATATTACAGCCGAAAACTTTGGAATAAACGAAAGTACAATAGCAAAAACCGCTGCAATACGGATAACTCTCGGATCATATACCTTAGACAGCTCAAGTACACCCGTATTCTCACCATATGTTGTATTAGCCGGTCCACCAACGGCTCCTGCGAATGCAGTCGCAATTCCATCACCTATAAGTGTCCTATGAAGCCCCGGATCAGCGATGAAGTTCTGCTCTACCGTGGCTGAAATAGCTGACATATCACCAATGTGCTCCATCATTGTCGCAATAGCAATAGGTGCCATAACAAGAATAGACGTAATATCAAACTTCATGAACTGGAATTTAGGTATTCCAACCCACGCAGATGATGCAATTGATGTAAAATCAAGAATTGACGAACCATCCGGATTAGTAATTCCTGCAGCATTCATAATGAGAGCTACTACATATGAAATAATTACTCCCATCAAAATAGGAATAATCTTAAATAAGCCCTTTCCCCAAATATTGAAAATGATTATAACCCCAAGTGCAATAATTGCAAGTACCCAGTTTGTTGAGGCATTATTGATAGCTGAACCAGCAAGCGAAAGACCAATGCATATGATAATAGGTCCTGTCACTACAGGTGGAAGAAAACGCATTACACGCTTAATTCCAACCAGCTTAATGATAAGTGCAAGTACGAAATAAAGCATACCCGCAACAAATATTCCACCACACGCATACGCGGCCTTATCATTGACAGCCATATCTGCATACATACCACTGTCAAGGTTTGCAACAGTATAAAAGCCTCCTAAAAAAGCAAATGACGAACCCAAAAAAGCCGGTACCTTAAACTTTGTACACAGATGAAATATAAGCGTGCCAAAGCCTGCACAAAATAGTGTAACCGATACAGAAAGACCTCTGGTAAGCGGCTCCCCACATGCCTTCTGAAAATATCCTGATACAAGAATAGGCACAAGAATTGTTGCGCCGAACATAGCAAACATATGCTGCAAACCAAGAATAAGCATCTTGGCCGTTCCAAGCTGTCTCGCATCACGAATTGGCTCCTGTTTCTTTTGTTCCATAACAACCTCCTTAATAAATTAATCTTTTCGATATGCAACTGAACACATTATAGCATTTTTTAATTATTATTTCATTATTTTTTCATTATTATTTCATGATTTTTTATAAAAAAAGACATCCCACAGGACGTCTTAAAATAAATCATATTTAATAAGTTTGTACCTTCAAAACTTCATACAAATCCGATTTGTTTTTCTCAGTTATTAACCAGATTAAGCCCTCGACCTATTAGTAACAGTCAGCTCCACATGTTGCCATGCTTCCACCTCTGCCCTATCTACCTTGTAGTCTTCAAGGGGTCTTACTCCCGAAGGAGGGATATCTCATCTTGAGGGGGGCTTCACGCTTAGATGCCTTCAGCGTTTATC
>ERZ772991.285-NODE-285-length-70917-cov-4.125469_pt1 | contig 70917 bp, 54 predicted proteins | sample MGYA00511128_ERZ772991 | MGnify/ENA primary metagenome ERZ772991 (study PRJEB29015, sample SAMEA2737655) | human gut metagenome | biome: human gut; feature: human-associated habitat; material: faeces | place: China | collected 2012 ... | reverse complement strand
TACGTGCGGTAGTCATAGATATACTCCGTTTTGCAGTGAATGCAGTGCGGCGCGTCGGAGATCTCCGTCAGGTCGTCGCCGCCGAGTGGCACGTTCACGCCGAAGCGCACGACCGGATTCGGCACCTGTGCCGGGATGGACGCGATGAGCGAACAGTCGGCATTGATGCACAGCGTACTCTCCGGCGTGTGGCGGATGCCCTCGAGGATGTTGTTGAGCGTGTGCGTGATCTCGCCGTAGCGGTCGAGCTGATCGCGGAACACGTTCGTGGCCACGATGACCTCCGGCTTGAGATACTTGAGCACCGTTTTGGACGCCGCCTCGTCGCACTCGATGACGGCGAACTGGCACTTCGGCCGCCCGGTCAGCGTACTGTGCATGGCAAACTCCGCCGTGATGCCGGAGATGAGGTTCGCGCCCGAGCGGTTGGCAAAGTAATTGAGCCCCGCATCGGCGAACGCCTGCTCGATCATGCGGGAGCTGGTCGTTTTGCCGTTCGTACCGGTGACGAGGATAACGCGCACGCCCTGCGAGAGCACGCCGAGCACCTGCGGATATACCTTCAGCGCCACCCGGCCGGGAAACGCCGTGCCGCCGCGGCGCAGCAGCCGCAGCAGGCCGCGCGCGAGCTTACATAGCAATACTGCAAAAAAAGTTCGGATCTTCATTCGTTTGGGTCACTCCGTGAATATCAGCATCTGTCAGCAGATGCTCATTTTGACTGTTTTTCCGGCCAAGGTCAGCATATCGCGCAGCTCCTGCACCAATTGCAGCTTGCGCTCAAAGCTGAACTCCGTATCCTGCTGGGCGAGGTTGCTCGCGTTGCCAAAGAGGACATTGACCTCCGTTGCCTCTTCGAGCAGCATGAGCGCGAGCTTGGACGCACCGTCTTTCATGTGGGCGAGCTCGAGCGTGTACATACCGTCGGCGAGGTAGTCCTTGATGCGCTCCATCGTCACATTGACGGTTATGACACCCTCGGTGGTCAGATCCACGCCGTGGATCTCGCTCATCGGCGGAACCTCCTCCGTGCCGCTGCCTGGCAGCGTGTGCACCTTTACGCCCAGATATGCCGCGACAGCGTTGGCTGTGGTGCCGCCGCAGACAACGTGCTTGCCATCCTTGCCGAAAAACAGGCGCATCGTGCTCAGATCGTCATCCTTGCGCTCTGGCGGCCCGATCATGACGTTGACCGGACAGCGCTCGCGCAGACGCGCGACAACAACGGTCGTATCATCATGCATGGCGTCCATGTCCAGGGTCTTGACGGTCGAAAGGATGCTGGCCGCCATGCGCTGCGAGGAAACGTTAGACGAATAGTTGCGCAGGATAAAATCCTCAATATCCTGCTGCGCCCAGCCGGCGTCCGTCGTCACGCCGCGTCCAGCCTCCGACACCCCGTCGCTGAAGAGCACAAGCATATCTCCCACGTCAAAATGCAGGTAGCTCTCGTGCAGCTCCTTTTCCTGAATAAAGTTGACGGAATAGTTATATTTTGTGATCGCACCGTTATGCACAAATACGGCGTTCGGGTTATCATACTGGATCAGGCGCGCGCGGGTTCCGGCCGTCTGCAGGATCGTGAAAGTCGCATAGGCAAGCTTTCGTTCCCTGCACATGGGCAGCGTCTCCGCCACGGTCGTAACGCACTCGTCAATGGGCACGCTGCCCTTGAGCATGGTCGTGAGCATGGTCGTTGTCAGCGTGGAGAGGATGTTCGCCTTAACGCCGCTGCCGAGGCCGTCGGAGAGGATGACCGTCGCATCGTTTCCGTCCCATTCGAGCGCGCACTGATCTCCGCAGAGCGTCTCCCCGTTTTTGTTGCGGCTGATGACGCTGATGTCCCAGACCGTGTTCCTGCAGCGATTGATTCGTTTACGCATCATCGTCGCCGTCCTCATCGAGCATGATGGCCTCCTTCAGGTCGTGGACCGCCACCTTGGTCTCCGCTGCCGTCTCTCCGAGCAGGCTCGCGATCTCGTGGACGATGCGCAGCTGGTTGGCGATGATGTCATCCGCCAGATCGGCCGCGTGGATCTTCGTCTTCTGGATCTTGTTGCGGCGCTGGCGCGCCTTCGTCACATCACGCATGATGCAGGTGAAAAGCGTCCGCTCCGGGTCGCAGATGAAAATACGCTCGAGGTAGACGTTATAATCAGCAAGGAACACCTCGTCCGTGACCTGCGTCTCCTCCTGGCTGATCATCTTCACGAAATCATACTCATCCATAATGCGCGAGACCGGATAGCCGATGATGTCCGCCGGATCCTTGATGCCGAAAATCTTGCAAGCCGCTTTGTTGATCTGCTTGACCTTCAGCTTTTTGCCGACAGTGACAATGCCCTCCGGGGAGACGTTGATGATCTTCTCGGAGTAGGTCTCGGCACGCTCTTTCATATATGGCATGCACATGCTGATCTCAGCGCGGCCCTCATAGACGGCGATGGCCTTGTCGCGGCAGGTGCGGTAGCCGCACAGACCGCAGTTGAGCTCATCCGCCGGGCTGAATTTGCCCATTTTGCGCAGGATCCCGTTAATAACAGAGTCTGGCGGTAAGTCGACCGGGTGCTTCTTGTCTATGAGCGCGCGGTGCATATCCACCGGCTCCTGAATGTCGAAGTTTCTTTCGCCACCGGCGCTCTTGATCACGCGGCGGCGCGATTCGAGCAGGTTTGTGTGCTTCTGCCGAAAAGCGAGACCGCCGACGCAGTTTCCGTGGCAGGCAGCGATCTCAATAAAGCAGTTGCGCAGATTGCCGTTGACGACACTCTTGAGCGTCTGGATGCTGTCATCCAGACCGTCAAGGAACAGATAATCGCGCCCGGAATCGAGCGACATGGAGTGCAGAACGCCGTTTGTGATCGTATAACCGCGCGAAAGCATCGGCTCATCGGCCGGGACGTTGGGGTTAACAGTAACACCGGCCTCATGCATCCAGTCCTCAAGCTCCGTGAACGTGATGTCGTAATCAGCACCGACGCTCTCAAAGCGCGTCGTCTCCTCCTTCTTGGAGATACACGGGCTGATGTAGACAATGGTCGCGCCCGGATAACGCTTGCGCAGCAGCACGGCATGCGCCTGCATCGGGGAGAGCACCGGAGCCAAATATGGCAGCGCCTCCGGCAGATGCTTTTCCACATAGAGCACGATCGTCGAACAGCCGGATGTAATGATCGGCGCATCGCCCGGCTGACGCGCGAGCTCCTCGAGCTGCTTCTTGACCAGATAGGCGCCCTCCGCTGTCTCATGTGCCGCCGCAAAGCCGAGCTTTTTCAGCGGCTCTTCGATGCCCGAAAAACCGGGGGTGTCAAAATAGGCAATGTAGGAAGAATCGACGCTCACAACGACCTGCTGGCCGGATGCGATCAGCTCCTGGATCTGCGCGACGTCGCTGATGTCCTCCTTGGCATGCTGCGGGCAGACGGACACGCAGTTGCCGCAGAGAATGCAGTCACTGGAAATGATCTGTGCGTGACCCTGATAGACGCGGATGGACTTGACCGGGCAGAACCGGACGCATTTGTAGCAGTTTTTGCAATTGGCCTGTTTGAAACGCAGAACATCCATGGGGCTCCCGCCTTTCTGTGTAAATTCACGCTGTGTATGTTCTCTTAATGTAGCACAAAACCGCGCGGGGCACAAGCGGTGAATTATACGATCAAGTGCAACAGAAAAAAGAAAAGAAGTTCATACGAATCTCTGGTAGGCAGCCCAAGCACAGTCTCACGGGAGATACGCCGCAACTGCACGCATACGCATATGTATGACATACCGACCAACTATCCGCACACAGCTCAGAAAAAATATCTGCTTCGGCGCTCATACTGTCATCGCGGGATGTTTCGGTCGCAGGCAGCAATCGAGTACATAAACGAGAAGCTCAAAGCTACCTGGTCACCGGAGCAAATTGCCTGCACACCGTGCGGCTTGAAGATGCCGAGCTGGCGCACGATATACCGTTGGATATACGAAAAATATCTCGTGAACGGAAACCTGAAAGTGCTGCGGCGCAAGGGGAAAAGCCATGGCGTGAAAGAAACGCGAGGCAAGTATAAAAAGGGCAAATCCATACGCGAGCGCGACAAATCCGTATACAGCTGCAAAGAAGCCGGACACTTGGAAGCAGACACGGTCGTAAGCGGTCAGGGAAAGAGCAAGGCTTGCTTTGCGACTCTGGCAGAGCGCAAGACGCGGTTTTACATTGCGGTCAAAATGCCCGACCGAAGAGCCGAGACTATGGAGAACGCGATCGTTTCTGCACTCGCGCAATTTCCTCCGCAGCTGGTCAAAACGATCACCTGCGACAGGGGAACGGAATTTGCGAACTGGCGCAAGATCGAGCAGCGGCTTGGCTGCGAAGTGTATTTTGCCGATCCGTACTGTGCACGGCAAAAGGGCACGAATGAAAATACAAACGGCTTGCTTCGAGCGTTTTATCCGAAAGAGAAATCTGTCGCGTGTTGCTCCTGCCACTCTAAAACGAAACCTGGCGCTTATGAACGCCGGGCCTCGTAAGGTTCTTAATTTCCGTTCTGCTCAGGACTTGTGGGACTTTGAACTTGCTTCCTGTTGCACTTAGTTTGACAATTCACTTTATTTCGATGTGCCGCGCGGTGCATCTTTTATTTTGTTAACGCCTAGGCGCCTGCTTTGCCATGGTCCCGTCAAGATTTATGCGCAAAATTGTTTGCAGGCTCCTGCTGAATAAAGTCAGCCGGCAATGAAGGCGTCATCCAGAGCCGCCTCCAAGTGCTTCGTATCCATGTATTTCTTGTTGCCTCACTGGGTGCCCGCCACGTAGCGGAGCCGGGCACAGCCCGGCATAGGGCAGAGTTCCTCCCAGGGAACGTCCCCATAACGCGGGTCCTGCGGCGCATCTCACGGTTCAGCCGCTCGATCACGTTGTTGGCACGGATATGCGTCCAGTGTTCGCTGGGGAAGTCACAGTAGGTCAGCGTCTCCTTAATGCCGTCCTCGACCTTCTTGGCGGTCTCCTTCAGCTTCATGGTGCGCAGCTCGGCGGCCACGGCCTCCAGCATCCCCATGCACTTGTCGCCGACGATGAGCTTCACGCCATCCAAGCCGCGTCCGCGGAGCCACTGGAAGAAGTGACCCAACTGGCCTTGTCCTTTTTCATCCCCACGGCGGCACCTAAAACCTCACGAAAGCCGTCCTCATTCACGGCGATCGCCATCAGAATCACCACATTTCGTACTATCCGCTCCGGTTGCGGCACAGGTAGATGCCGTCCACATAGGCATACGGATACCGCCTGCCCTGCAAGGGGCGGTTGCGCCAGCCCTCGATATGGACGTAGGCTTTCTTGTTCGGCTCGCTGATGGTGGCGGGCGAGACCTTGCTCCCTACAGCGCTTCGGTGATGTCCTCCACAGGTGCACGGAAACACCCGCCAGATACATCTCGATGAGGGCTTCCTTCACGCTGCTCTCCCGGCGGCGATACCGCTCGATGATTGCAGTCTCGAAGGACACGCCCTTGAGCTGCGGCACGTGGAGTGTAACGTCACCGGAGGTGGTAGTAAGGTTTCGGCCATAGTGACCGCTGCGGTAGCCCTGACGGGCCTCGCCGCGCTTGTAGCGCGCCGCCTGCGTCAGGGACTCAGCCTCTTTTCTCCAGCAGCTCGTTCAGTGTTTCTTCCGCGCTGCCGCGGACCAATTCTTTGATCTGCCCCTTGATCATTTCCTCATTCAGCTGTACAATTTTCTCGGACATAGTTTGCTGTCTCCTTTCCGAATGGTGTGTTAACTTCATTCTACCAGAGCCTGCAAGCTATGTCTTCTTTATGCATTTTTCAATTTGCGCAACTGATGGAGATGATACGGTAAAGAATCTGCTTTCCTATATGAAGGAATTTAATCCTTTTAGCGAGTTGGAGATGAATGTCTTCCATTCGCTGTTTCTGGATTACAATATCCTTGGCGGAATGCCTGCTGTCGTCGCGGAGTATATCGAGCGAAACACCTTTGAGGGATCGCTTGATACGCAGAAGCAGCTCATAGCGGACTATAAAGAAGATATTTGCAAGTATGCCACCGGAATCGATCAAACAAGAATTATCAATGTGTTCAACCGGGTCGCGCCGCAGCTTGCAAGAGAAAACAAAAAATTCCAGATTTCCAAGGTGGCAACCGGCGCAAGATTCCGGGATTATCGAGGATGCGCGGAGTGGCTTTCGGATGCAGGTATGGTCAACTTCTGTTACTGCATGGAGTTTCCGGAGCTGCCGTTGGGAGGTAATTACGAGCCTGACACATTCAAGCTGTATTTTGCGGATACGGGTCTTCTGGTATCCATGCTGGATGATGAATCGCAGGAGGATTTAAGAGCCAATAAGAACCTGGGTGTTTATAAGGGAGCCCTCTATGAGAATATGGTAGGAGAAGCTCTCATCAAGCGTTGAAGCAAAGGCGAAAAGTGGGCGGGAAAAATCAATGAAAACATTGATTACCTCTGGTCACTACCCGGATATCAGATACGGGATTAAGTTGTCAAAGAACAATATTGGGCATGAGGATAGGATATACACATTTCCGTACTTCTGCACATTTCTGCTGAAAAGATTTATGGTTGGCTTTTACGCTGAAGAAGAAGCGGAATAACGAAGACAGCATGGGAAACATACAGCAAAAAGCTGGCAAAAGATTCCGATAGCGGCAAATGGCTTTGTTTTAAGCTGAAAGAACTGATTCTGGCAGATATGTTATCCCGGGACGATGAAAGCGGGGAATAGGAGATCATGCGATACTATGTTGTTGCAGATGTTTACGGATATTATACGCAGATGAAGTCTGCCATAGAAAAGGCAGGCTTCTTTACCGATTCTACTTTGCACAAGCTGATCATGCTGGGTGATATCTTTGATCGTGGACATGAAGCAAAGCAGGTTCAGCAATTTGTATTGGAGCAGATGGAGCAGGATGGGGGAAGTGAGATGTGCAAGCAAAACGCAGTATTTACAGGGATGCCACACAGCATTTGCTGATGGTCGCCCCTCATATCCCGGCCGGCACGAAGCTGTATTAAATTCCATAACCATGCAAAAAGCCCTTTGCGTGCGCATACTCTGCACGCAAAGGACTTTTTTGGATCGGTAGGACGCGCACGTTACTGCGCGGGCTGGAAATTCGTCTGATAGATCTTCTCGGCAATCTTTTTCGGCGCAAAGTCTACGATGACGACACCATAGGCCGTTCCAGCCTGCCAGTCGTAGTCATAGAGGTCGAGGTTGATGCGCTTGGCGTATTCCTTCGGGTGGCCGATTTTCCCACTGCCGCTCGTGGACGTGAAGTTCAGGAAAAATGTGTCCTCGGCCGCCTGGCTGTTATCCAGACAGGTTCGGATGGCGCTGATTTTATCGTCCGTGTCATAGTTGTAGCGGTCCTGCACGCACAGTGTTTCGCGTCCATTGATTGCGGAGCTCGCGGTGGGGTCGGCCAGAACGGTGCGGTCGCCCTGATCGGCCCAGCCGAAGTACAGGCCGCACCGCTCGCTGCCGAGCGTCAACTTGTCGTCAAACCGCGTGGCGAGGACGATTTTTCCGCGCACCTCGCCCAGCGTTGGGATCTCGTTTTTCAGGTACCAGCGGTCCGGGTCTGTGTCGATGCGCTCATACAGGGCTCTCTGAACGTCTGCAACGTCATCCTTGCTGTTTTCCGCCTTCATGCACAGGATGATCGTTTCGGTGGGGTGAGCGTCCAGAAAGGCATAGACATCGCGCAGCACGTCGTCAAGCGTGAGTGTCCCGGCGAACGGAGAGTTGGAGGTCTTGCAGCGCGCAATGTTGTGCTTGAGCACCAGCGTTTGTTGGTCGTGCTTCTGTTCGAGCACCAGCCGCATGTCCAGATAGCGGTAGCCGTAGAGCAGCTGCGTGGCAACGCCCGCGTCCTGGCACTGGAAGATGTAGCGCATGTCCACATACTGCGTGCAGCTGTCGTGCGTGCCGGGAATTGACATTTTGCTGAGCCTGGTGTCGTCGGGCACGGTTTCCATCCAGTCGGTGCTGGAGATGTTCGCTGCCATGGCCGTCGGCGCGGTGATCCCGGCAAAGACGGAAATCACCATGCAGACGAGCAGCGCGCAGAGCCATAGGCGGTGTTTGGTGACCTTCATAAAGTATTCTCCCTCATCGTTTTTTGCCGCATGCGCATGCGTGCGGCGGTCATGCATCACCAGTATAGCACAAAACCCGCGTGTTGGGAATGGAAAATCGCATGGCCGGTCGGTTCTGCCGGTGTGAGGTGGTTGAAAATGCGCAAACGCTGTAATATACTATCCTAAAAATGTGTCGCAGAGAGGAGGGGCGCGCATGCAGCATGCGGGCGTGGACAGCTGCCGCGAGAATGCGCGGCCGGAAATGAAGAAGCGAAAAGTTTCTGCTTTTTACACCGGATTATTTGGGTTTACGTCGATTCTCTTCTCGATTTTAACGACTATTTTTGTGTGGGTTTTTATACAGTGCATAAAGGAAGCCGCTGATTCAGAATATGATGTGGTATTTGTGCTCGCGCTGCTCCCTGTGGTTGTTGGAGTGATTGGCTTATTTTTGTCCATTTATATGGTCTTAAAGGGCGCATTTTCAGCCGCATACACGGTAGATGCAGAAGGCATGACAACCTATTGGCAAAAAAACACATACCGACTTTTGTGGACCGACTGCATCGAGTTTGAGATCGTGCAGGTCCCGATAAACTGGGGCACTTCAATAGCGGTCGTATATTGCTCCACGCGCGTCCTTTCCCAGAAAGAAAAAGAGAATTTCTTCTGGTATCATAAGAACGATTTTGCGCACGTGCAGTATTTCCAGTACAGTGATGAAGCAATCTTTCAGGAGTTTTTGCATTGCGTTCCGGAGCGGGCACGCAATTATCTGGAAGCGAAAGCGTTCGTGCTGGGCCTGCCGGGGGAGTGAGGCCCTTTCCATGCAGCATATCCGGCGGATTCCACAAACAATGGTTGCGGCGCGGCCGGTTTTGCGGTATAATCAAACCAATTTGTGCCTGAGTGCGTGAAAGGAAACAATATTATGGGTAACGACGCCAACGTCAGCAAACGCGACGGCTTTCGCAGCCGCGGCGGCTTCATCATCGCCTGTATCGGCTCGGCCGTCGGCATGGGCAACATCTGGCGCTTTCCAACGCTGGTGTCCAAGTGGGGCGGCATGACCTTTCTGCTGCCGTATTTCCTGTTTGTCATTCTCATCGGTTCCACCGGCGTCATCGGGGAGTTCGCGCTCGGCCGCGCGGCCGGTGCGGGACCGGTCGATGCTTTCGGCATGTGCACCGAGGCGCGCTGGGGCAAGCGCCGTCCCGGCGAGCTGGTCGGTTATATTCCGGTGCTCGGCTCTCTGGCGCTGGCCATTGGCTACACTTGCGTCATGGGCTGGATCTTCAAGTATACATTCCTGGCGTTTGACGGTGGCCTGTCCGCCATGGGGCAGGACATGGATGCGATCGTCGGCAGCTTCAACGCCACCGCCAGCGCGTGGGGTGCGAATGTCTGGGTCGTCGTCGCGGTCGCGGTGAGCTTTGTCATCATGTCGTTTGGCATCGCGGGCGGCATTGAAAAGGCGAATAAGATCATGATGCCGATTCTGTTTTTGCTGTTTGTGGGTTTGGGTATCTACGTGGCCACGCTGCCCGGCGCATCGGGCGGCTATCGGTATATCTTCACCATCAAGCCCGCGGGCCTGCTTGACCCCTATGTCTGGATCTATGCGTTCGGTCAGGCGTTCTTCTCGCTGTCTGTTGCCGGCAACGGCAGCGTCATTTACGGCTCTTACCTCAGCAAGAGCGAGTGCATCCCGAGTTCTGCGCGCAACGTGGCGCTGTTTGATACGATCGCGGCGCTGCTGGCGGCATTTGTCATCATTCCCGCCATGGCGGCGGGCGGCGCGCAGCTCGACGCCGGCGGCCCGGGCCTGATGTTCATCTACCTTGTCCATGTCATGAACGGCATGGCGGGCGGCCGCATCGTGGCGATGGTGTTTTTTGTCTGCGTGGCCTTTGCGGGTGTCACGTCGATCATCAACCTCTATGAGGCGCCGGTCGCGTCCCTGCAGGAGCGGTTCGGCCTCAAGCGCGTGCCGGCCACGGCGGTGATCCACGTGATCGGCCTCGCCGTCGCGCTGTGCATTCAGGCCATCGTGTCGCAGTGGATGGACGTCGTGTCCATTTACATCTGCCCGTTGGGCGCGCTGCTCGCGGCGGTCATGTTCTTCTGGATCGGCGGCAAGAAGCTCGTGCTCGAGAGCGTCAACCTCGGCGCGCGCAGGCCCATCGGCGGTTGGTACTATCCGCTGTGCAAGTATGTCTACTGCGCGAGCGTGCTCTTGGCGCTCGTTGCCGGCGCGGCCCTCGGCGGCATCGGCTGAAACAATGGATGAAAAAAACGGCCCTCCGCACATGCGGAGGGCTGTTTTTTGCTGTTTATTTTACGTTTTCACAAAATGCCGTCAGGATGGCGGCGGACTGCTCGCGCGCAGCGTTGCTCTGCGGACTCAGCCAGGCGGTGCCATTGCCGTCGGTCGTGCCGGAGATCAGCCCGAGCGCGACCGCGTCTGCCAGCGCATCCCGCGCCCAGTCGGACGCGCTACCACTGTCCGGGAAGCGGCTCAGGTCCGCGGGTGTCCAAGTACGCGCCGGCTTCAGGACCCGGCTTGCATATTCCATGAGCAGAACAGCGAACTGCTCGCGTGTCACCGGGGCCTCGGGGGCGAAGGTCGTCGCGCTCGTCCCGGCCACGACGCCGGCCTGATAGGCCCCCAGAGGACGGCATCCTTGTACCAGTCCTGCGTCAGATCCGTAAACGGTGTGGTGCCGGCGGCCTTCGGTCCGCCTGCGAGATTATAGAGGATCTGTACGACCTGCGCGCGTGTGGTCGTGCCCTTCGGGTCGAAGCGGCCGCCGCCGACGCCGGACATCAGCCCGCTGCGCACGCAGTAGTCAATACCCGCATGTGCCCAGTTGTCGGGCGCGGGGACATCCGTCAGGTCTTTGCTGGAGCAGGAGGGCGTGGGGATGGTCTCCGTTCTGGTCGTGCCGCAGCGCGTGCACGTATAGCGCCGCACACCGTCACCCGCGCAGCTCGCCTGTTGGACGACCGTTCCGCCGTCCCACACGTGCTCGCCGCCGAGCGGGCGCAGGGGCTGCGTCACGGAGGCACCGCAGCCCACGCACGTGTAGACGTTCTGGCCGAAGTCCGTGCACGTCAGCGCGACGTGCTCCGTGATCCGGTAATCATGCGTGTGGTCCGCGCGCAGCGACGCACCGTACCGCAGGTCGAGATCCACGTTCGCCTGGATGCCGGGGATGCGGCCGCTGTTGCTGTTTTGCCATGTGCTGTAACTGCCGCTGTAGCCGGTCTCGGCGGCCCAGACGGCGAGCCAGCGGTCCCACCGGTCATAGGCCGGGTCATCCAGTGTGGTCGTCCACCAGTAGCGGTTGGCGTACACGCCGACAGAATAGCCCGCGGCCTGCAGCGTCTCGCAGAAGATGGTCGCGTGGCGCAGGACCTCGGCCTTCGTGCAGTTGTCGCGGATGCCGCTGTCCTCCAGGTCGAGGTACACCGGCAGCTGCGGGTGCTTGCCGTCGAGCAGGCGCAGAGCGTGCGCAGCCTCACTGCGCGCCTCCTCGTCGGTCTGTGCGAGAGAGTACAGATATACACCGTACGGGATGCCGAGCCGCTCGCATGCGGCGGTGTTGACGGCCCACTTCGTGTCGTCCTGCGCGGTCAGGTCACTGCCGCGGCCGCAGCGGATGATGGCAAAGTCAATATACTGCGCCGTGGTGTCCCAGTCGATCACACCCTGATACTGGCTGACATCGATGCCGGCGCCTGTGATCCGTTCGCCGGCGGAGAGCACATCAGGAGATGCAGCGTTCTCCGCCGGGAGCTGCGCGGCGGAGGCGCTGCCGGCCAGCAGCGCGCACAGAAGCAAAATGGAAAGCAGTCGTTTTCGCATGGTATTCCTCCGATCTGATGGTGATGGGCGTATGGCTTTGCTTCCCATTGTAAGGCCAAACGCCGGAAAAGGCAACCGCAGATGCAGGAAAGAAACACGGCGCTCTGCCGCAGCAGAGCGCCGTGTTCGATATGCGTTTTAGAACATCTTGATGTACGCGTCGCGGTCAGGGCCGACGGAGACGTACTTGATGCGGCAGCCGACGGCGGCTTCCAGATAGTGCACGTAGTCGAGCGCTTCCTTCGGCAGGTCGCTCACCGTGCGGCAGCCGGAGATGTCGCAGTGGAAGCCGGGCAGATACTCATAAATGGGCTTGGCCTTGGCCAGCTTCACGCCGATGGGGAAGCGGTCCACGCGCTCGCCGTCGATGTCGTAGGCGACGCACACGGGGATCTTGTCCATGTAGGACAGTACGTCGAGCTTGGTCAGCGCAATGCTCGTGCAGCCCTGCATCTTCACGCCGTAGCGGGAGGCGACTACGTCAAACCCGCCCACGCGGCGCGGGCGGCCGGTGGCGGCGCCGTATTCGCCGCCGGCGTCACGCAGCGCCGTGGCCTCGTCGCCGAACATCTCACAGGTGAACGGGCCCTCGCCCACGCAGGTGGAGTAGGCCTTCATGATGCCGATGATATTGTCGAGCCGCGCCTCCGGGATGCCCGCGCCGATGGGCGCGTAGGCTGCGATCGTCGAAGAGCCGGAGGTGTATGGATAGATGCCGTAGTCAATGTCGCGCAGCGCACCGAGCTGGGCCTCAAAGAGCAGGGACTTGTTGTCCTCGATGGCCTCGGAGAGGTAGTCGGTTGTGTCACAGACGTAGTCCTTGAACGGCATGGCGTAGGTGTCGATCCAGTCCATCATCTCGTCGAGGTCGATGGGGTCATGGTGATAACCGTTGACGATGAAGAGATTCTTCCACTCGAGGATGTCGGCCAGACGGGCCTTGAGTGCGTCGCGGTCGGCGAGCTCGCCCATGCGCAGCGCCTTTTTCATGTACTTGTCCGAGTAGGCGGGGGAGATGCCGCGGCGGGTGGAGCCGAACTTCTTGTCCGCCAGACGATCCTCCTCCAGGCAGTCGAGCAGTTTGTGGTACGGCATGCAGATGACGGCCTTGTCGCTGATTTTCAGGTGCTCCGGCGTGATGGTGATGCCGCCGGCGCGCAGACGCTCGGCCTCGTGGAACATGTGCTCCGTATCAATGACCATGCCGGGGCCGAGCACGTTCACGGTCTCGTCGCGCAGGATGCCGCTCGGCATGAGATTGAGCACGAACTTACCCTTGTCGTTGATGACGGTGTGGCCGGCGTTGTTGCCGCCCTGATAGCGCACGACGACGTCGTACTTCTGGCTGAGCAGGTCGACCATGCGGCCTTTGCCCTCGTCGCCCCAGTTGATGCCTACGATGGATGTCAGCATTGTTGAGAAACCTCCTGTTTCTTTTACACGTTTACGGATGCGTCGCATCCGAGCAGTGTTGTATATTTGTTCAGGACCGGCGTGACCTGCTCGCGCAGGAACGTCTCGGTCTGGTGTACGGCCATGCCGGTGAAGGCATGGGGGTCAACTAGCTTTTGAAGCTCGGCGCGCGTGAGCCCGAAGATCGGGTCGGCAAGAATGCGCTCGAGCAGGTCGTTGCTGCCGCCATTGAGTTTGACCTCTTTGCCGGCGGCGACGCTGTGCTGCCGGATGGCCTCGTGCAGGGTCTGCCGGTCGCCGCCCTTTTCCTTGACGCAGTACATGAGGATGTTCTCCGTCGCGAGAAACGGCAGTTCGTCCGCCAGATGCTTTTCGGCCATTTTCGGGTACACGGTCAGCCCGCGGATGACGTTGAGGTACAGCGTCAGGATGCCGTCGGTGGCGAGAAACGCCTCCGGGATGCTGATGCGGCGGTTAGCCGAGTCGTCGAGCGTGCGCTCAAACCACTGGGCGCTGGCCGTCACGGCGGCGTTCTGCAGGTCGCAGATGACGTACCGCGACAGGGAAGCAATGCGCTCGCTGCGCATCGGGTTGCGCTTGTAGGCCATGGCCGAGGAGCCGATCTGGCCGCTCTCAAACGGCTCATCCACCTCCTTGAGGTGGGACAGCAGCCGGATGTCGCTGGAAAACTTCGAGGCGCTCTGCGCGATGCCGGACAGCACCTGCAGCACCTGAAAGTCCACCTTGCGCGAATAGGTTTGACCGCTGACAGGGTATGCACCGGGAAAGCCCATCTTCTCGCAAATCTTCCGCTCAAGCGCGACGACCTTTTCCTCATCGCCGTCAAACAGGGCAAGGAAGCTCGCGCCCGTGCCGGTCGTGCCCTTGCAGCCGAGGAGCTTGAGATTGCCGAGCTGAAACTCCAGCTGCTCAAGATCCATCAGCAGATCCTGCGTCCAGAGCGTGGCGCGCTTGCCGACAGTCGTCGGCTGTGCGGCCTGAAAGTGCGTGTAGGCGAGCGTCGGCTGCGCCTTGTGCGCCTCGGCGAAGTCGGCCAGCGCCTGGATGACGTTCACCAGCAGGCTGCGGATCTGCGCAAGCGCCTCGCGCATGAGAATGATATCGGTATTGTCGCCGACGTAGCAGGACGTGGCGCCGAGGTGCAAAATTGGCTTCGCCTCCGGACAGCACGCGCCGTAAGTCAATACGTGGGCCATGACATCGTGCCGCACTTCGTGTTCACGTGCCGCGGCATAGTCATAGTCGATGTCGGTGATGTGCGCGCGCAGCTCCTGAATCTGCTCATCCGTGATCGGCAGACCGAGCTCCTGTTCGCTCTCTGCCAGCGCGACCCAGAGTCTGCGCCAGGTGGAAAATTTGTTGTCGTCGGAGTAAATGTGCTGCATTGTGCGCCCGGCGTAGCGGGTGCACAGGGGATTGACGTAGCGGTCGTGCATACTTATCCTCTCTCTGCGTGGCGCAGCGCTGCCGAGATCAGCCCCTTGAACAGGGGGTGCGCCTTGTTCGGGCGGCTCTTGAACTCGGGGTGGTACTGAACGCCGATATAAAAGTCGTTTTCGGGAATCTCAACGGTCTCCACGATGTGGCCGTCCGGTGACAGGCCGGAGAGCACGAGCCCCTTTTCCTGCATAAGCGCACGGTAGTCGTTGTTGAACTCGTAGCGGTGGCGGTGGCGCTCGGAGATGTCGAGCGTGCCGTAGCAGGCTTCCATCTTCGTGCCGGGCACGATGTGGCACGGATACGCGCCGAGGCGCAGTGTACCGCCCTTGTTGATCTCGTCGCTCTGGTCGGGCATGAAGTCGATGACCTTGTGTGCGCTGCCCTCGTCGAACTCGCCGGAGTTGGCGTCGGCAAGGCCGCAGACGGAACGCGCAAACTCAATGACCGCGATCTGCATACCCAGGCAGATGCCGAGATAGGGAATGTTGTGTGTGCGGGCATAGTGCGCTGCCGCGATCTTGCCCTCGATGCCGCGGTTGCCGAAGCCGCCGGGCACGAGAATACCGTCACAGCTGCCGAGCACTTCCTCTACATTATCGCGCGTGATCGTCTCGCTGTCAATCCATTGAATGTCTACGCGTGTGCCGTAGACATAGCCGGCGTGGCGCAGCGCCTCGGCGACGGACAGGTACGCATCGTGCAGCTGCACGTATTTGCCCACGAGGCCGATCGTCACGCGGCGCGAGCGGTTGCGGATGCTCTCAAGCATGGCGTCCCACTCGGTCATGTCCGGCGCGGGCGCGTCGATGTGCAGCTCGCGGCAGACGATCTCGGAAAAGCGGTTCTTTTCGAGCATGATCGGCGCCTCGTACAGCACGGGAATGGTCATGTTTTCGATCACGCAGTCGGGCTTGACGTTGCAGAACAGGGAGATCTTGCGGAAGATGGACTCCTCGAGCGGCTCGTCGCAGCGCAGCACGATGATGTCCGGGGAAATGCCCATGCCCTGCAGCTCCTTGACCGAGTGCTGTGTGGGTTTGGTCTTGTGTTCCTCGCTGCCGTGCAGATACGGCACGAGCGTTACATGAATGTAGAGTGCATTCTCGCGCCCGATCTCCAGGCCGACCTGACGGATGGCCTCGAGAAACGGCTGGCTCTCGATGTCACCGGTCGTGCCGCCGACTTCCGTGATGACGACGTCGGCATTCGTCTTGCTGCCGACACTATAAATAAAGTCCTTGATCTCATTCGTGATGTGCGGGATGACCTGCACCGTCTCGCCGAGGTACTCGCCGCGGCGCTCCTTGTTGAGCACGTTCCAGTACACCTTGCCGGTCGTGAGGTTGGAGTATTTGTTCAGGTCCTCGTCGATGAAGCGCTCGTAGTGTCCGAGGTCGAGATCGGTCTCCGCGCCGTCCTCGGTGACGTACACCTCGCCATGCTGATATGGGCTCATGGTGCCGGGGTCTACATTGATATAGGGGTCGAGCTTCTGCGCGGCGACCTTCAGGCCGCGTGCCTTGAGCAGACGGCCGAGCGAAGCCGCCGTAATGCCCTTGCCGAGGCCGGAGACAACGCCGCCGGTCACAAAAATGTACTTGGTCATGATCCACACTCCTCAATCTTCATAGGTACGAATGATATTTTCTGCAATGGTCCGCCGGCGCATACTGGTGTCCATTGCCTGTTTCTCAATGTATTTGTGCGCCTCCGTTTCCGTCATCTGCAGATGCTGCACGAGCAGGAGCTTCGCGCGGTTGATGATGCGGATGTCGGCAACCTTTGCCTCGAGCTTTTCCGTCTTGTGCTGCATCTGCTCGAGCTGGATGCGCACGGCGGCCAGCAGCCGGATGGTCTGCACGATGAGCGACTCCGGCGCGTCACTCGGCAGCACCAGCACGCCGGACTGTTCGAGCAGGGCGGCGGCCGCGTCTGCGTGTTCCGGCGCGGCCAGCAGCAGCACGGCCATGCAGTGCCGTTTTTTGAGCTGCAGCGCCAGCTCCTGACCGGAGCTGCCGGCAACGGGCTCTGCGATGAGCACGCCGTCGATGCCGCCTGCATCAAACTGTTCGAGCGCCTGGCGTGCGCTGTCGGTGTGATCGAACGGGACGATACGCGCCCGCGTGAGCAGGGCGCTGATGCGCTGGGTCTGCGCCTCAGAACTGGAGACCAGCAGGGCGCGCACGGTGTGCAGCGATGTGTTCATGGCAGTCACCTCGGATCGGGAATCTGAGCGGAAAAACAAAAAAGACGCTTCCGATGCCGATAAGGGGCACTTTCCCCCAGGTCATCGTGAAACGTCAGCGTTCTCGAAAAGTTACCATATGAACTTATGTTTGCGGCCGCAAAAACAGCACGCAGAATTTTGCCAATCAAAATCCATGTATATAATACACCACGGCATTTGCGCGTGTCAAGGATAAAAAAACGAGCAAATTCGCCGAAAATTCTGTGAAATCCGCCGAAAGAAATTGCGCCCGACCCGCTTGACATTTTTCCGCAACAGGCGTATATTTTGCTACATTGAAACGGCAATGGCGTCGTGGAGAGCTCAAGATCTCCGGGCACCAGTGCCGTTTTTTTGTTGTTGACACCGATTTTTGAAATACAGAAAGGGGACCATGCGAGATGGAAAAGATCTCTGACATTTTTGGATCCATGGTATTTAACGATGCCGTCATGCGCGAGCGTCTGCCGAAGGAAACGTACCGGCAGGTGCAGGCGACGATGGAAAAGGGCAAGCGTCTCGATGACGATGCCGCGCGCATCGTGGCCAATGCCATGAAAGACTGGGCAATCGAAAAGGGCGCCACGCACTTCACGCACTGGTTCCAGCCGATGACCGGCATCACAGCCGAGAAGCACGACAGTTTCATCTCTCCCTGCGGCGGCGGTCAAGTCATTATGGAGTTCTCCGGCAAGGAGCTCGTCCGCGGCGAGCCGGATGCGTCCAGCTTCCCGTCCGGCGGCCTGCGTGCAACGTTTGAGGCGCGCGGCTATACCGTCTGGGATATCACCAGCCCTGCGTTTATCTACGACAACGGCGATACGAAGACGCTGTGCATCCCCACGGCGTTCTGTTCCTACAGTGGCGAGGCCTTGGATAAGAAAACACCGCTGCTGCGATCCATGCAGGCGCTGAACAAGCAGGCCCTTCGGGTCCTGAAGCTCTTCGGCAATGAGGACGTCAAGTGCGTCCATCCCTGCGTAGGCCCTGAGCAGGAGTATTTTCTGATCGACAAGGCCATGTATGAAAAGCGGAAGGATCTGGTCTTCTGCGGTCGGACTCTGTTCGGTGCAAAGCCTCCCAAGGGGCAGGAATTGGATGATCACTACTTCGGCGCTATCAAACCCCGGGTAGAAGCCTATATGGAGGAACTGAACACAGAACTGTGGAAATTGGGTATCTATGCGAAGACGGAACATAACGAGGTAGCTCCCTCCCAGCACGAATTGGCTTCGATTTATACAGTAGCCAATGTGGCTACCGACCAGAACCAACTGATTATGGAGATTATGCAGAGAGTCGCCTCCCGCCACGATCTGGTGTGCCTGCTGGCGGAAAAGCCCTTTGCTGGCGTCAACGGCAGCGGCAAGCACAACAACTGGTCCATGAGCACCACCCACGAGAACCTGCTGGACCCCGGCGACACCCCCATGGAGAACCTGCAGTTCCTGATCTTCCTGGCCGCTGTTATCAAGGCTGTGGATGAGTACGCTGACCTGCTGCGCACCTCTGTGGCTACCCCGGGCAACGATCACCGTCTGGGCGCCAACGAGGCACCCCCGGCCATCATTTCCATCTTCCTGGGAGATCTGCTGGACGAAATCATTGAGCAAATCGAGAAAGGAAGCACTAAAAAAGCGCGCACCCAAAAGACCATCAACATCGGCGTGGACACCCTGCCCATGTTCCCCCTGGACGCCTCCGACCGGAACCGCACCAGCCCCTTCGCCTTCACGGGCAATAAATTCGAATTCCGCGCCGTAGGTTCCTCCCAAACCTGTGCATGGCCCATGACGGTGCTCAACACCATTGTGGCGGAAAGCCTGGATGAAATCTGCACCATCCTGGAACCCGTCAAGGACAAGCCCGAGGAATTCCACGCCACCCTCAACAAGCTTCTTCAAAACATCATCAAGAAACATAAGCGCATTCTATTCAGCGGAGACGGCTACGGAGAAGCCTGGGTAGAGGAAGCGGAACGCCGCAATCTCCCCAACATCCCCGGCACCATTGAAGCCCTGGCCGCCCTGGAAACTCCCAAGGCCAAGGCGCTTTTTGAAAAGTACAAAGTGGTCAGCCCCGTAGAACTCCACGCCCGCCATGAAATCCAGACGGAAATATTCCACAAGGAAATCAACATTGAAGCGGAAACGGCCCTCCTGATGGTGGAAACCCTTTACATCCCTGCCGTAACGGAACAGCTCACGCAGCTTACCACCGCCATCGCCCAGATGAAAGCATCCGGCATCAAGGCGGGAATGAAAGCTACTACGGACCGCTCCAACCGAATCGGCACGCTTCTGGATCTTCTCCCCGGCCAGGTGCGGGAACTGCGTCGCGCCGTGGATGAAGCCGATACCAAGGCCATCCAGGCGGGCATGGACAATTTGAGAAGCACCATTGATATGCTGGAAAGCCTGACGGACGCAAACCTGTGGCCCGTTCCCACATATGCGGAACTGCTCTTTCTGTAAAGCAGGAGGGCTTTTCTGAAATAGAAAAACACTGTTTATCAATCATAAAGATTACTTATCCCAGTACTTTCCCCAAGAAAAACGGCAAATTAATCGCCTGACGGATTGACAAAACAATCAAAATAGTTATCCTTTCCGTCCGGTTGTGCATAGGCCGCTTAGACGGACGGCACTGAATCTAGTAATTCACAAGAAGCATCTTTCAACATCATGAGCAAGAGGACTTATCAACCATCCAAGCGTTGCCGCAAGCGTCAGTTCGGATTCCGTGCACGCATGGCCACCAAGAACGGAGCGGATATCATCCGCCGCCGCCGCGCCAAAGGCCGCAAGCGCCTGCTTCCCAAGGGAGCCGAAATCCAGTACAAGCGCCATACCATCCAGCACGGCCGTTAATCCAGCCGCCAGGATCCGGTTAACGCCTCCTTGGAACTTTCTTTTCACGGGCCGACCCGCGGGAGATGCGTCTTACTCGTCAACAAAGCATGACCAGGGCATTTCAATTTGCCCGGGTACGCAACGAGGGGCCATCCGTAGCAGGTCGGCTTATTGTTTTAAGCGCGGCCCCGTTGGAACATCCGGAGGAACCCTCCAAATTCGGTATCATCTGTACGAAAAAAATCGGATGCGCCGTTGTCCGCAACAAACTGCGGAGACGCGTGAGGGAAATACTGAGGGCTCACGGGGATCCTTTTGAAAACGGCGTACACCTGGTGTGCGTCCTCCGTTGGAGGGCCGTGGAAGCCAGCTACGCCGACCTGGAACGGGACTGGCGGAAAGCTGCACGCAAGCTCAAACTGCAACTTCTTTCCCGGGAACAAGACAAGACATGATGAAATGGCTGCTCATCACCCTTGTGAAGGGGTACCAAACCTTCATCAGCGCCCCCCTGCATGCCCTGGGGGGACCCGGAAGCGGCTGCCGCTATACACCCACCTGTTCCCAGTACTTCATCCAGGCCGTCCGCATCCACGGCGCCTGGCGCGGCTTTCTTCTTGGCTCATGGCGTATTTTAAGATGCAACCCGTGGGGCGGATCAGGTTATGATCCCGTGCCCCCGGCGCGCCCCCCACGCTGATCAATTACCCTTCTTTCCTTTTCCTTTCACCAACTCCAATCAAGCTATATCACATTATGGATCGCACAGCATGGATCATCATAGGCATCTGCGCCGCCCTTCTGGGCCTGAATATTTACATGGGCAACAATAAAAAGGCTGAAACCGCCCCCATTCCCGCACCGCAGGCTGCCGCCGCAGCCAATGCCCCGGTTACCGGCGTCCACCCCGGAGCCGGGACCTCCGCCCCGGAACAGGCCTCCGTCAACAAAGCCCTCGAAGAAGACAAAACCGCCCCGATCACTCTGGTAGCCACGCAGGAAATGAACGGCAGGCAGGAACCTTTCATCACCTACACGTTTAACCGCATAGGGGGCTCCATCGGCACGGTTACCCTGCACAACGACATTGTGGACTCCCAAAAAGTCGCGAACCATAACATCACGATCAACGAAGCCCAGCAGCGGGGCATCGGAGAACTCGTCTTCAATATGGACGCCACCCAAGATCCTTCCTATGACAATACCGTGTATAAGGAAGTGAAACGCACGGCGGACTCCGTAACCCTGGAAGGCTATGACCCCGCACGGCAGCTTTTCATCTCCAAAACATACACCCTGCACCCCGTCAAAAATCTGGAAGGGGAAGTACTGCCCGGCAGCAAATACCTCATTCGCCTGACCGTTTCCCTGCTCAATAAATCTCCCAATGTCCAGGATCTGCGCTACATGGGCATCTTTGGCGGGAGCGCCTACCCCATCGCCAAAAGCGAACCCAAAGATACCTACACCCATTTCTTTTACCATGCGGACGGCTCCCTGGAACAGGAAGTGCCTTCCTATTTCACGGGCGGATTTTTCAGCAGCGCCAAAGCCCGCGTTCTGGAAGGCCCTCTTCAGGATCTGACTTATGCCGGCGTCATGAGCCAATATTACGCCACCATCCTTCTTCCCCAGGCCCAGTCCAGGGGATCCACGGTGTACGCCACCCGCCAGGAATTCCCTCTGACGCATGAAGGCAACACCCTGGTGCCCGGCGTCACCGTGGCCATGGGAATCCCCAACCTGACCATGGCCCCCAATGAAATCAAGACACTCACCTACGATATTTACACTGGCCCCAAATTGAACGCTTATCTGCGTGACCTGAATCTCTCCTATCCTGCCATCAGCGACATCATGGCATATGGCTGGCTTGTGTTCCTGAGCGTTCCGATGAACTGGCTGCTCAACCTCTTCCACGGGTGGTTCGGTAACTGGGGCGTGGCCATCATCTGCATGACCATCGTTGTCCGCGCGCTCATCTGGCCGCTGCACAAAAAATCCTACATGGCCATGAAACGCATGTCTCTGGTTCAGCCGGAGATGGTCAAACTCAAGGAGAAATATCCGGACGATCCTCAGAAGGTGAACATGGAAATGATGAAGCTGTACCAGAAATACGGCATCAACCCGGCCAGCGGCTGCGTCCCCATGCTTATCCAGATTCCCATCTTCTTCGCCTTCTACCGAGTGCTCCAGTATTCCGCAGAACTGAGGGGACAGCCCTTCTGCCTGTGGATGACGGATCTCTCCCTGCCTGATACCGTGGGCCACCTGTTCGGCATTCCCATCAATATTCTGCCTCTTATCATGGCCGTAACCATGATTATCCAGATGAGGATGACTCCTCAGGCGGGGGAACGCTCCCAGCGCATTATTATGAACCTGATGCCTGTGATGTTCTTCCTGTTCTGTTACAATTTCGCTTCCGCCCTGGCCCTGTACTGGACCACGCAGAATTTGATCTCCATAGGGCAAACGGCCCTTATCCGCCGCTTGCCCATGCCCGTGCTCTCTCCCGCCAAAAAGAAAAAGGCCGGTTTTTTCCAAAAGATGATGGAGCAGCAGCGCGCGGCCCTGGAAGAACAGCAGCGCAAGGCTAAAGGCCGCAACATGCGCAATATAACGCCTAAAAAGTAGGAATCTTTGCTCTTCCTTCCATCTCCGTAAATGCGTCCGCCTCCGCGGCCACGCTTTTTCATGGAAAGGCGCAGGAAAAGATATTTTGTTGGACAAGCCTCAATAAGAAAAAGGAATTCCCTTACGGAAATCCTGCAAAAAACCGGCCCTCTCCTGATAGAGAGGGCCGGTTTTCCTCGTCATATATTCATTGTGTAGTTAATTGGAGCAGCCTGGCAGAAAAAACCAAACACCCGTTGGAGCAAACCTAACGGATTATGAATTCGCGGCAATCCCCTGAATAACTAAATAACAAGAATACCAATCAGTTACCTTTCAATTCACTTTTTTATCAATTGCCATCCAGACGAATTCCCAAAACCAAAACTCCACTAACACATTTCCATTCAAACTTTCCTGTTGACTTCGAATTCATAATCCGCTCAGAACCGGGCATTGCTGGAACATTTGACCTTCCTCCTGACATCAACTGCAACCACCATCCCCCTCGCAGCCGCATTTCTCTATCAACTGACAGTATGGTCATGAAAACCTCCTTATCCGGAACATTCGTCTTCAAATGCGGAATGGCTTAAGCAGGAAAAGCGGCTCCAACATGCCCGGCCATGAAACGGCATACAGGCCTATCAAAAAATGGGGGCCTCCGCACCCGCGGAGGCCCCTGCCTTACCCCAAACAACAGAAAACTGCTGCATGCTTCTTTCAGGAATGCATGGCCAGGGCATGCCGGTATTCCACCGGGAATACCTTGATGAATTTGCCGCGTTCTTCCGGCCAGTTGTTTAACAGGTCGTAAGCCCTGCGGCTCCTGGTAGCCATGTAATGCTCGTAAATGAGCTGAAGCAATTCCGCTTCATCGGCGGAATGCGGCATGACCGTTTCCAGGTCCACGCTGCCCAGGTTGCATTTCTGATCGAAGTTGTTGTCCGCATCATACACGTAGGCCAGGCCGCCGGTCATCCCCGCGGCGAAATTGACGCCCACTTTGCCGAGCACCGCCACACGGCCCCCGGTCATGTATTCACAGCCGTGGTCGCCGATGCCTTCCACCACCATTTTGGCGCCGCTGTTGCGGATGGCGAAACGTTCCCCGGCCTGCCCGTGAAGGAAGATGCTGCCGGAAGTGGCCCCATAGCCGATGACGTTTCCGGCGATGACGTTGTCTGACGGTACGTAGGAGATATGATCTGGGGGGAGCACGATGATTTTGCCGCCAGACAAGCCCTTCCCGACAAAGTCATTCGCCTCCCCGACAAGTTCAAAGGTGACGCCAGGCGCCAGAAAAGCCCCGAAGCTTTGCCCCGCGCATCCGGTAAAGTGCACCGTCAGCGTATCTTCCGCCAGGCCGCGCGGCCCGAATTTCATCACCAGCTCACCGGAAAGTTCCGTCCCCACCGTCCGGTCCACATTGAGGACGTCTCGGCAGAGTTCCGTCTTTTCCCCCCTTTCCAGCAGGGGCTTCAATGCCGGCAGCAAATGGCGGCGGTCGTAGTTGTCCAGCGGTTCCTTTTCAAAAGAGGGGTCAAACCTGCGTCCGTCCCCCTCTGCCGCATGCAGGATGGAGGAGAAGTCCAAATGCCGGGCCTTGTAAAAATCTATGGCGCGGTTGACGGAAAGCAAATCCGCCCTGCCTACGGCTTCATCCAGGGAACGAAGCCCCAGGGAAGCCAGGATTTCCCGCGTTTCCCGGGCCACGAAGCGGAGGTAGTTGATGACGTATTCCGGCTTGCCGCTGAATTTGGCCCTCAGGGCCGGATCCTGCGTGGCGACGCCTACCGGACACGTATTTTCATGGCACCTGCGGAGCATGGCGCAGCCGATGGAGATCAAAATGGCGGTTCCAAAACCGAATTCCTCCGCCCCCAGCAGGGCGGCCATCACGACGTCCCTCCCGGTGCGCAGCTGGCCGTCCACCTGGAGCCGGACGCGGGAACGGAGCTTGTTGAGCACCAGCGTCTGCTGCGTTTCCGCCAGCCCCAGCTCCCACGGCAGCCCGGCGTGCTTCACGCTGGTGAGAGAAGAAGCGCCCGTTCCGCCGTCGTGGCCGCTGACCACAACCACATCCGCATGGGCCTTCACCACACCCGCGGCAACCGCGCCGATGCCCACCTCGGAAACAAGCTTGACGGAGACACGGGCATCCGGATTGGAGTTGCGCAGGTCGTAAATTAACTGGGCCAGGTCTTCAATGGAGTAAATGTCATGGTGCGGAGGAGGAGAAATGAGGCTGACGTTCGGCATGGAATGGCGCAGCCGGGCGATGTATGGATCCACCTTGTGCGCCGGGAGCTGCCCCCCTTCCCCGGGCTTGGCCCCCTGGGCCATCTTAATCTGGAGCTCGGAAGCGTGGCGCAGATAATTAATAGTCACGCCAAAACGCCCGCTCGCCACCTGCTTGATGGCGCTGTAGCGAACTTCGCCCCGGGCGTTGGGTTCATAGCGGGCTTCATCTTCCCCCCCTTCCCCGGAATTGCTTTTGGCTCCTATTTTGTTCATCGCAATGGCGATGGTTTCATGGGCTTCCGGACTGAGGGAACCCAAAGACATGGCCCCGGAAACGAAACGGCGCAAGATGGAATCCACGCTTTCCACTTCTTCCAGGGGGATAGCGTCCGCCGGAGCAAATTCAAACAGGCCGCGCAGGGTGCAGAGATGCTGCGCCTGCCGATTGCTGTAATCCGCGAATTCCCGGTATTTCCGTTCGTCATTGTCACGCACGGCAGCGCGGAAAGCCTGAAGCGTCTGCGGATTCCAGAGATGGTTCTCCCCGCCTTTTTTATACTTGTACTGCCCTCCCGCATCCAGCTTGTCCCCGTGTTCCGCGTGTTGAGCGGCGCGCTGGTTGCATTCCGCGGCTATTTCATCCAGCCCTATGCCGCCTACGCGGCTGACGGTGCCGGGAAAGAATTCGTCAATCAGTTCCCGGTTCAGCCCCACAGCCTCGAACAGCTGGGAAGAGCGGTAGCTGCGCAACGTGGAAATGCCCATCTTGGACATGATTTTGAGCAATCCCTTGTCTATGGCATTGATGTAGTTTCCGGAGGCTTTCACCACATCCAGCGGGCAGTCCTGCGGCGCGGCCAGAGAAGTAACCGTCGCCAGAGCCAGGTACGGATTGACCGCCGTGGCTCCGAAGCCCAGCAGAAGCGCAAAATGCATTGTTTCCCTCGCCTCCCCGGTTTCCAGAATCAGCCCCACGTCGGAACGCAGCCCGGCGGAAACCAGCGCGCGGTTCACCACGGAACAGGCCAGAAGGCTGGGAACGGGAAGGTAGCCGTTTCCTATGTTGCGGTCCGTCAGCACCAGAATGCGCACGCCGGACCTGGCCAGGCCCACGGCGGATTCCGCCAGGCTTTCCAGCGTCTCCCGCAGGGCTTTCCCGTCCCCGCCTTCCGGGAACTGGAGGGGAAGCCTGGCGGAGGGGAAGCCGGCCTCCCGAATATTGCAGAGGCGGTTGAGCTCTTCATCCGTAATGACGGGACGCGCCATCTTGATAAGACGGGCATGCTCCGGCGTTTCTTCCAGAATGTTGGGATGGTTGCCTATGTATGTGGTCAGGCTCATGACCAGCTCCTCCCGGATGGGGTCGATGGGAGGGTTGGTCACCTGGGCGAAGAGCTGCTTGAAATAATTGAACAGGAGGGGAGCCTTTCCGGAGAGGACGGCCAGCGGCGCGTCATTTCCCATGGAGCCGAGAGGTTCTGCGCCTTTCAGCATCATGGGGCGGATGATCAGCTCCACATCCTCCTGGGTGAATCCGAACTGGCGCTGGCGGCCCACGAGGTCCGGCATCTCCGCAGAGGCGGAAATGGAATCAAACAGGGAACGGACGGAAATTTTGTTTTTCTCCACCCAGCGGCGGTAGGGCATGCGCCTGGCCATTTCATTCTTGGTTTCAGCATCGGATACCAGCCGGTGGTGCACCAGGTCGCAGTAAATCATTTCCCCGGGACGGAGGCGGCCTTTGCGGGCTACTTTTTCCGCGGGAATATCCGCCACGCCCGTTTCCGAAGCCAGAATGAAAATGTCATCCGTGGTCAGCGTATAGCGCGCAGGGCGCAGGCCGTTGCGGTCCAGCATGGCTCCTGCATTGATACCATCGGAAAAAACGACGGCGGTCGGGCCGTCCCAGGGTTCCATCATGGCGGAGTGGTATTCAAAGAAGCCGCGCACATCCGGCCCTAAATGGTAGTTGACGCCCCAGGCCTGCGGCATGAGCATGAGCATGACATGGCGCAGGTCCCGCCCGGCGGCGGCCAGCAGCTCAACCATGTTGTCCAGACAGGCGGAATCGCTCTGGCCGGGGGGAATAAGGGGCAGCAGCTTCTGCAGGTCATCCCCCAGCAGGGTGGAGGACAAATGCGGCTCACGCACGCTCAGGTGGTTCAGGTTCCCGCGCAGGGTGTTGATTTCCCCGTTGTGTGCCAGATACCTGAAGGGATGGGCCAGGCTCCAGGTTGGGAACGTATTCGTGCTGTAGCGCTGGTGGACAAGGGCCAGAGGGGATTTGAAATGCTCGCTGGCCAGGTCTCCGTAAAATCCTTCAATCTGCGTGCCGAGGAACAGCCCCTTGTACACAATGCTGCGGCTGGAGCAGCTGCACACATAACAGCCTTCCACGCGCCGTTCCATTTCCCGGCGCATCACAAACAGCTTGCGTTCAAATTCCGCCTGATCCGCAAAACCGCTGCCGTCAATGAACAGCTGACGGATCAGGGGACATGTGCGCTGGGCGTTTTTACCGATGCTGTCCCGGTCAACAGGAACCTGCCTCCACGCAATCACGCTGCCGCCGTTTTCCGTGACGACGGCTTCCAATTCCTCTTCATGGCCGCATCCGCCGAACATCATGGCCACCCCGTATTTGCCTCTGGCGGGAAGCTTGTTGGGAAGCGCCAGGCGGAAAAATTCATCCGGAAGGGCCAGCAGAATGCCCGCGCCGTCCCCGGTATCCGGATCGCTTCCCACGGCTCCGCGGTGCATGAGCCTCTTGAGAACAGTAATTCCCATTTCAATGATTTTGTGGCTTGGTTCATTTTTCAGGTCAGCCACCAGGCCCACGCCGCAGGCGTCCCTCTCCTGTTCAAAATCATACAATCCCTGCGGCGCGGGAATGCCTGTCTCAAATTGATCGCTATTCATCAGTTTGCTGTTTTGTTTGGGTTAAGCTGACTTATTTGTAGCAAAAACCGTGCCAACATTGTCCAGGATTCCTATTTTACCGCTTTCAAACTGCTTCACCCCTGTTTTACAAAGACTGACGCGGCTTCCGGCATAGCAGGGCATTTTGCAGAGGAATAAAAAATATCGTTTCCCCAATAAGAATTTTTTACATTTTTGTAATCCCCCTTTTGTTGCGATTTTACATTTTTGTAATTCATTCTTATTCGCAGTTTTGTTTCCCTTTTTTGCAGCTCCTTCGCCGCAATATTCATATTACATTAATAATCAAAACATTAAAATCAATAACACACTCATGCGAACATTTACCTGAAAAGTTGGCACGCTTCTTGCTAAAGAAAAGGTGCAACAGTTAACCATGATGAGTGACTCGACACGAACACAAGCCATCAGCGCTATCGCTTCCCTGCCCGTGGGCGGAGCAAGCGAGAGCGCTCCGGTCAGCATTGATTATTACGGAGCGGATGTCTTCAGCACGGAAGTGATGAAGAAGTACCTGCCCAAAGACACGGCAAAAACCCTCCTGGCCACTATCCAGGACGGGCTTCCGCTGAACGCGGACATTGCCGCGGATGTAGCCCATGCCATGAAGCAGTGGGCTCTGGAACGGGGAGCCACTCACTACACGCACTGGTTCCAGCCCATGACGGGCTCCACGGCGGAGAAGCACGATTCCTTCCTGGACCCCAAGGGAATGGAACCCATCATGAGCTTCTCCGGCAAAAACCTGATTGTGAGCGAACCGGACGCCTCCAGCTTCCCCTCCGGCGGTTTGCGCTGCACCTTTGAGGCCCGCGGCTACACCGCATGGGACCCCACCAGCCCCGCCTTTATCAAGAGGCACGGAAACGGAGCCACGCTCTGCATCCCTACCGCCTACTGTTCTTATACGGGAGACGCGCTGGATAAGAAGACTCCGCTGCTGCGCTCCCGCCAGGCATTGGGCAATGCCGTCAAGAAGCTGATGAAGTGCTTCGGCCTTCCGGACGAACACGTTACCATCACGCTGGGGCCGGAACAGGAGTACTTCCTCATTGACAAGAACTTCTACCTGAACCGCCCGGACCTGGTCCAGACAGGGCGCACCCTTTTCGGCGCCCCTCCCGCCAAGCACCAGCAGCTGGAAGACCATTATTTCGGCTCCATCAAGCCCCGTATCCTTAATTTCATGAGCGACGTGGAACAGGAACTCTGGAGACTGGGAATCCCGGCCAAGACCCGCCACAACGAAGTGGCGCCCGCGCAGTTTGAACTGGCTCCTCTGTTTGAGGACGTGAACCTGGCGATCGACCACAACATGCTGGTGATGGAAGTTCTGCGCCAGCAGGCCAGCAAGCACGGCCTGGTATGCCTGCTTCATGAAAAGCCCTTCGCAGGAGTCAACGGTTCCGGCAAGCATAACAACTGGTCCATTTCCTACGGGAACAAAAACCTGCTGGACCCCGGTTCGGACCCGCAGCAGAACGCCATTTTCCTGACCGTCCTGACCGCCATCATCGAGGCCGTTGACAAGCACAGCGACCTGCTGCGCAATTCCGTGGCCAGCGCCGGGAACGACCACCGCCTGGGAGCAAACGAAGCGCCCCCCGCCATTATCTCCATCTTCCTGGGCGCCCAGCTCAATGAAGTGATTGAGAATATGATCAACGGCTCTTCCGGCTGCGGCAAACGCAACGATACGCTCAAAATCGGCGTAGACACGCTTCCCGTTCTTCCCCGGGATGCAACGGACCGCAACCGCACCAGCCCGTTTGCCTTTACCGGCAACAAGTTTGAATTCCGTGCTCCGGGCTCCGCCCAATCCTGCGCGGGCCCCATGGTGACCCTGAACACCATTGTGGCGGAATCCCTTGATTCCCTGGCGGAAGAACTTTCCTCCTTCGCTCCGGAAACATTCCTGCCGCAGCTCCAGGAAACGCTCAAGCGCAGGATTTCCGAACACAAGAGAATCATCTTCAACGGGGACAATTATTCGGAAGAATGGGTGAAAGAAGCGGAACGCCGCGGCCTCCCCAACCTGAAAAATACGATGACGGCCCTTCACACCCTGGTGAATGAAAAGAATGTGGCCCTGTTTGAAAAGTACGGCGTCTTTTCCAGGCGGGAGCTGGAATCCAGGTTTGAGATTTTCCTGGAAGAATACCACAGGCGCATCCGCATTGAAGGCCGCCTGTCCTGGGAAATGGCGGCCACCATCATCCTCCCCGCCCTGCGCAACGAATACGAGCAAACCGTTTCCGCGCTCTCCAGGGCGCTGGAAGCCAAGCGGACCAGCGGCGCCGCCGCCCTGCAGAAGCTGGCGGACAAGCTGGGCGACGCCCTGGATTCCATCGTATCCGACCTGGATACTCTGGAGACGGCACTTACGAGCTGCCATGAGGACATCCTCGCCGCGATGTCCCGATTGAGAACCAGCGTCGATGCCGCAGAAACCCTGGTGAACGACCGGTCCTGGCCTCTCCCCAAGTACCGGGAAATGCTGTTCATCTATTAGTGGGTACACCGACGAGCTCCGGAGTTGTGCCGCCCCCCTCGCGGGTCAAGCCTCTGCCCGCAGGGGACGGCACGGCTCCGGAGCCTTGGCGCGCCCTGTTCCGGCCACCTTTCCCCGCCATGTTCAACTGATCCCCACACCCTGAAAATCCGCGTCATTGACCGTAAAAAAACTTTCCTCCGGAGCCCGGCGGGCACTTAATTCCCCCGGCGGAAATCCGCGGTCCAGGACTACAGGATTCTTCCATCGCCATTATGCCTAAAGACACCTCCATTAAAAAGATTCTCGTGATCGGGTCCGGCCCGATCGTCATCGGCCAGGGCTGCGAATTCGACTACTCCGGCACCCAGGCCTGCAAAGCCCTCCGGGAAGAAGGTTATGAAGTAGTGCTGGTGAACTCCAATCCCGCCACCATCATGACGGATCCGGAGACCTCCCCGCGCACTTATATTGAACCAATCACCCCGGAGTTCGTGGAGAAAATCATCATCCGGGAAAAACCGGATGCCCTTCTCCCGACCCTGGGCGGGCAGACGGCCCTGAACTGCGCCATGGAACTGCATCGCAGCGGCGTGCTGGAGAGGGAAAAGGTGCGTATGATCGGCGCCAACGCGGACGCCATTGATCGCGGGGAGGACCGCAACCTGTTCAAGGAAGCCATGCTCCGCATTGGCCTGGACGTGCCGCGTTCCGGCATTGCGCACACCATGGAGGAAGCGCGCCGGGTAGCCGGGGACATCGGTTCCTTTCCCTTGATTATCCGCCCCGCCTTTACGCTGGGCGGCATGGGAGGCGGCGTGGCGTACAACAAAACGGAATTTGAGGAGATATGCGCCCGGGGGCTGGATCTTTCCCCCGTTTCCGAAATCCTGATTGAAGAGTCCCTGATCGGCTGGAAAGAATTTGAAATGGAGGTAATGAGGGACCGCGCGGACAATTGCGTGGTCATTTGCTCCATCGAGAACATCGACCCCATGGGCGTGCATACCGGGGATTCCATCACCGTAGCCCCCATCCAGACCCTCACGGACCGAGAATACCAGGCCATGAGGGACGCTTCTTTTGCCGTCATCCGGGAAATCGGCGTGGAAACGGGCGGTTCCAACATCCAGTTCGCCATTAATCCGGCCAACGGCCGCATGATTGTCATTGAAATGAACCCCCGCGTTTCCCGCTCCTCCGCGCTGGCTTCCAAGGCCACGGGGTTCCCCATTGCCAAACTGGCCGCCAAACTGGCCGTGGGCTATACGCTGGACGAATTGCGGAATGACATCACGCGGGAAACACCCGCCTGCTTTGAGCCCACCATCGACTATGTGGTTACCAAGGTTCCCCGCTTCACGTTTGAAAAGTTCAAGCAGGCGGACGAACACCTGACCACGTCCATGAAGTCCGTAGGGGAGGCCATGACCATCGGCCGCACTTTCAAGGAATCCCTGCAAAAGGCCCTGCGTTCCCTGGAAACGGGACGCTGGGGCTGGGGATTTGACGCGAAGGCTCCGCAGGCGCCTTCCGCAGAAGAGATCACGCGGAAACTGGCTGTTCCCACGGCGGAACGCATTTTCTGGATTCAAACGGCGTTCAGCAACGGATTTTCCCTGGATGAAGTGCAGCAGCTTACCCAGATTGATCCCTGGTTCCTGGCGCAAATGCAGGACCTGGCCAGAGCGGGCGACAGCCTGGACAAGCTGGATCTGCGGGAAGCCAAGAAGCTGGGCTTTTCCGACCGGCAAATCGCCCTGGCCCGGGGAACCACGGAAGAAAACATCCGGAAGGAACGTCTGGAACAGGGCATTGTGCCCGGATACCGGCTGGTGGATACCTGTGCCGCGGAGTTCGAAGCCTACACCCCCTACTTTTATTCCACCTATGGAGATGAAAATGAAGCCCGCGAAACAGGCAGAAAAAAAATCCTCATCCTGGGCGGCGGCCCGAACCGCATTGGCCAGGGGATTGAATTCGACTACTGCTGCGTGCACGCCTCCATGGCTCTGCGGGAAATGGGTTATGAAACCATCATCGTAAACTCCAACCCGGAAACCGTCTCCACGGACTACGATTCCTCCGACAAGCTTTTCTTTGAACCCCTGACGCTGGAAGACGTGCTTCATATCTGCGAGCAGGAGAAGCCGGACGGAGTCATCGTCCAGTTCGGAGGCCAGACTCCGCTGAACCTGGCCAACGCTCTGGAAGCCCACGGCGTGCCCATCATCGGCACCAGCCCCAAGGCCATTGACCTGGCGGAAGACCGCGAACATTTCTCCGCCCTGTTGAAGGAACTGGGGCTGAAACAGGCGGATGCAGGAACGGCCACCAATGTGGAGGACGCCGCCGCCATTGCCGCGCGCATCGGTTACCCGGTGCTGCTGCGCCCCTCCTTCGTGCTGGGCGGACGCGGCATGATCATTGTATATGAGGAAAAAGAACTGCGCCGGTACATGAATGAAGCCGTGGAAGCTTCCGAAGAACGCCCCGTGCTGATTGACCGCTTCCTGGAAAACGCCGTGGAGATTGACGTGGATGTCATCGCGGACAGGGAGCGCGCCGTCATCGGAGCTATCATGCAGCATGTGGAACCGGCGGGCATCCATTCCGGGGACTCCGCCAGCATGATTCCCGCCATGGGCATTTCCATGAAAATGCACAAGGAAATCACGCGGGCTTCCAAGGAGCTGGCGCGCAAACTGAACGTCTGCGGGCTGATGAACATCCAGTTTGCCGTAAAAGATGAACAGCTTTACGTCATTGAGGTGAATCCGCGCGCTTCCCGCACCGTGCCGTTCGTCTCCAAATCCATCGGAAGGCCCCTCGCCAAGCTGGCCGCACAGGTCATGGCCGGCAAAACGCTGGCGGAACTGGGCTTTACCCGGGAAATCACTCCGGAATACTATTGCGTGAAGGAAGCCGTTTTCCCATGGGGCCGCTTCCCGGGCATCGACGTGGTGCTGGGGCCGGAGATGAAATCCACCGGAGAGGTAATGGGCATTGATCCCGACCCGGACATCGCCTTCGCAAAATCCCAGGTCAGCGCATTCAATCCCCTGCCGACGGAAGGCAAAGTCTTCATTTCCGTGAATGACCGAGACAAGGACCGGGTGCTTCACATGGCCCGGCAGCTGGCGGACATGGGATTCACGCTGTGCGCCACGCGCGGCACGATGATTCACCTGCTCCAGCACGACATTGAATGCGAACGCGCCTACAAAGTCAACGAGGCGCGCCGCCCCAACATCGTGGACCATATTAAAAACGGGGATATTGATTTCATCATCAACACGCCCGGCTCCCACGACGCGCGAGCGGACGACATCATCATCCGTTCCTCCGCCATTGCCGCCAAAACCTCCTATTGCACCAACCTGGCTTCCGCGCAGGCCTGCGTGAACGCCATTGAGGCGCTGAAGAACAAAAATCTTCAAGTGTGCACCATTCAGGAATACCACGCCCAAAACCTTTAATCCCGCACCACCTACAGCATACTTACATCACCATGAGAGCCATTCTCGCACTGGAAGACGGAAGCGTCTTCATCGGTTCGCACTTCGGGGCCACGGGCACGGAAGTGGGGGAAGCCTGCTTCAACACGTCCATGACCGGCTATCAGGAAGTATTGACGGATCCGTCCTACAGCGGCCAGATCGTCACCATGACCTATCCCCTCATCGGCAATTACGGCGTCAATCCGGAAGACGGGGAATCAGGCAAAGCGCAGGTCAGCGGTTTTGTGGTGGCGGAGCTGGCGAAAGTCCACTCCAACTGGCGGGCCACGGAATCCCTGGGCCCGTGGCTGGAAAAACAGGGCGTCATCGGCATTGAAGGGGTGGATACCCGCAAAATCGCCAAACATCTGCGCTCCGCCGGTGCCATGCGAGCCTGCCTCACCACGGAGCTGACTCCGGAAGAAGCCGTGGAAGCGGCCAGAAACGCCCCCTCCATGGCAGGCTGCAACATCGTGGACAAAATCGGTTCCCATCCCATGACACCGGAGGAAGTGGACGCGCTGGTTACGGGAAAAACTCTGCCCCCTGCGGAATACGACATCGTCGCCTTTGACTTCGGCATTAAATACAACATCCTGCGCCAGTTGAGGGAAAATGGCTTCCGCGTAACCGTAGTTCCCGCCCACACGACGGCGGAGGAAGTGCTCTCCATGAACCCGGACGGCGTCTTTCTTTCCAATGGTCCGGGAGATCCCGCTACGCTGACGGACATTCACCGGGAAGTAGCTGCATTGATTGGGAAAGTGCCCATGTTCGGCATCTGCCTGGGCCACCAGATTATTTCCCACGCGCTGGGAGCGAAAACCTTCAAGCTGAAGTTCGGGCACCGTGGAGCGAACCATCCGGTCAAAGATTTGAAAACGGGTAAAATCAGCATTACGTCCCAGAACCACGGTTTTGCCGTGGATCCGGACACCGTGCCGGACGACGTGAAAATAACGCTGATCAATCTGAATGACAATACCGTGGAAGGCATCGCCCACAGGACGCTTCCCGTATTCAGCGTACAATACCACCCGGAAGCGGCTCCCGGCCCCAGGGACCCCCAGTATCTGTTCCGGGATTTCAGGAAAATGATTGTGGCCAGCAAGCGGCAACATGCCCGCTGACGGCTCCGCCCCCTTCCTACGGACCAGAGCTTTTTCCTCGCCTCGCTGGGAAAAATGCATTATCTATGCCCGGAGCCCATGAATTGCGGCTCCGGGAGAGGTTTCTTTTATTTCATCAACCTCTCCCGCCAGCAAACAACCTGACACACCATATGAGCAAAATCGCATTAATCTCCGGCATTACGGGACAGGACGGTTCCTTTCTCGCAGAGTTCCTGATTGACAAAGGGTATGAAGTACACGGCATCCTGCGCCGGTCCTCCTCCTTCAACACGGGCCGCATCGAACACCTTTACCTGGACGAATGGGTGCGGGACATGAAGAAAAACCGCCTGATTAACCTCCACTACGGGGACATGACGGATTCCAGTTCACTCATCCGCATCATCCAGACCGTGCAGCCGGATGAAATCTACAATCTGGCAGCCCAGAGCCATGTGAAAGTCAGCTTTGACGTACCGGAATACACGGCGGAAACGGATGCCGTGGGAACCCTCCGCATGCTGGAAGCCGTCCGCATTCTGGGCATGGAAAAGAAATGCCGCATCTACCAGGCTTCCACGTCCGAGCTTTTCGGGCTGGTGCAGGAAGTCCCCCAGAAGGAAACCACGCCGTTTTACCCCCGTTCACCCTACGGCGTAGCCAAGCAATACGGATTCTGGATTACCAAGAATTACCGGGAATCTTACAATATGTTTGCCGTTAACGGCATCCTGTTCAACCACGAAAGCGAACGCCGCGGAGAAAACTTCGTTACCCGCAAAATCACGCTGGCGGCGGCACGCATTGCCCAGGGCATGCAGGACAAGCTTTACCTGGGCAACCTGAACGCCCTGCGCGACTGGGGTTATGCCAAGGATTACGTGGAATGCATGTGGCTGATTCTCCAGCATGACACACCGGAGGATTTCGTCATCGCCACCGGGGAAATGCACACGGTCAGGGAATTCTGCACGCTGGCCTTCCGTGAGGCCGGAATAGAGCTGGAATGGGAGGGAGAAGGCGTGGAAGAACGCGGACGCGACAGGAAGACGGGCAATATTCTGGTGGAAGTGGACCCCAAATATTTCCGCCCTGCCGAAGTTGAACAACTGTTGGGAGACCCAACCAAGGCCAAAACCCTTCTTGGCTGGAACCCCACCTCCACTCCGTTTGAGGAACTCGTGCGCATCATGGTGCGCCACGACATGAAATACGTAAAAACTCCCGTTCATTTCTGAGATGAAAAAAAACAGCAGAATCTTTGTGGCCGGACACCGCGGCCTCGTCGGTTCCGCCATCTGGAAATCCCTGGAAGACAAAGGCTATTCCCACCTGATTGGCCGGACGCACAAAGAACTGGATCTGGAAGACCCTGCGGCCGTCCGGGAATTTTTTAACCGGGAAAAGCCGGAATACGTCTTTCTGGCAGCGGCGTTTGTGGGCGGCATCATCGCCAACTCCCGCTACCGGGCGGACTTCATCTTCCGCAACCTTCAGATTCAGCAGAACGTCATCGGGGAAAGCTTCCGGCATGGCGTATCCAAGCTCCTCTTCCTGGGGAGCACCTGCATCTACCCGCGCGAAGCTCCCCAGCCCATGAAGGAAAACGCCCTGCTCACCTCCCCGCTGGAATACACCAACGAACCCTATGCCATTGCCAAAATAGCAGGGCTGAAAATGTGCGAAAGCTTCAACCTGCAATACGGTACCAACTACATCGCCGTCATGCCTACAAATCTGTACGGCCCCAATGACAATTTCCACTTGGAAAACAGCCACGTGCTGCCCGCCATGGTACGCAAGATACACCTGGCCAAGTGCCTGATGGAGGGAGACTGGAACGCCGTGCGGAAAGATCTGAACGCGCGCCCAGTGGAACAGGTGGACGGCACGGCTGAAGAAAAGGAAATCCTGGCCGTGCTGGCCAAATACGGCATTACCCCCGGTTCCGTGGAACTGTGGGGTACGGGAACTCCCCTGCGAGAGTTCCTGTGGAGCGAAGACATGGCGGACGCCTGCGTCCATGTGATGGAGCAAGTGGATTTCAGCCAGCTGCAAGAAGGAGGAAGGGAAGTGCGGAACTGCCACATCAATATCGGCACCGGGAAAGAAATCTCCATCGGCGGACTGGCCCGCCTGATTGCCGCTACGGCAGGGTACCGGGGAAATCTGGCGTTCAACGCAGACAAGCCGGACGGCACCATGCGCAAGCTGACGGACGTCTCCAAGCTGCATTCCCTGGGCTGGAAACACCGGGTGGAGCTGGAAGAGGGAGTGGAACGCATTTACCGGTGGTATCTGAGCCGGATGGAAGCCGTCGGCAACTGACTTTTCGGCCAGATCCCCTCAACTCCATGACCAGCCCCCCGGACAACCAGGACACGCCCCCCGCCAAAGCCAGCCTGTGGGCGCTGAGCCCCCTGCTGGTTTTCTTCTTGCTTTACCTGGTCATCTTCATAGCCGTACAGGATTTTTACGCTGTGCCGGTCACGGTAGCCTTTATGGCGGCAGCTGTCTGGGCCGTTTTCATCACCCGCGGAAAAAGCATGGCGGAACGGGTGGATCTGTTTTCCTCCGGAGTAGCCAACCGGAACATCCTGATGATGGTCTGGATTTTCGTGCTGGCAGGAGCCTTCGCCCAGTCTGCCAGGGATATGGGAGCCATTGACGCCACCGTGCAGCTTACGCTGCGGCTTCTTCCGGACAATCTGCTGTTTGCCAGCGTGTTCATCGCCTCCTGTTTCATCTCCCTCTCCGTAGGAACATCCGTAGGCACCATTGTCGCTCTGGCTCCCGTAGCCACAGGGCTGGCACAGGCCACGCAGGTCAGCGCCGGCATGATGACGGCCATTGTGGTGGGGGGAGCATTCTTCGGAGACAATCTTTCCTTCATTTCAGACACCACGATCGCCGCCACCCGTACGCAGGGCTGCGCCATGCGGGACAAATTCCGAGCCAACATAAAGGTGGCGCTCCCCGCCGCCCTGCTGGCCCTGGCCTGCTACATCCTGCTCGGATGGAACGTGCAGTCCCCCTCCACAGCGGATATCTCCATTGAATGGATGAAGGTATTCCCCTATCTGCTCGTACTGGTGACGGCCCTGGCCGGAATCCACGTCATGGTCGTTCTGACCATGGGGCTCCTTGCAACGGGACTGATTGGCATCGGCATGGGGTATTTCTCTTTCATGGCCTGGTTCCAAGCCATGGGCAGCGGCATGACCGGCATGGGAGAACTGATCATCGTCACTCTGCTGGCCGGCGGCGTGCTGTCCATCATCCGTTTCAACGGAGGTATCGCGTATATTATCGGAAAAATTACGGCCCATATCCACAGCAGGCGCGGCGCGGAATTCAGCATTGCCGGGCTGGTTTCCCTGGCCAACCTCTGCACGGCCAACAATACGATCGCCATCATCACGGCTGGCCCCATCGCCAAGGAAATAAGCGACAAATTCCATATCCCACCCAAACGCAGCGCCAGCATTCTGGACACCTTTTCCTGCCTGGTTCAGGGAGTCATCCCCTACGGCGCTCAAATGCTCATGGCCGCCGGAATCTCCCAGGTTTCTCCCCTGCTGGTCATGAAATACCTGTATTATCCCCTGATTCTGGGCATCTGCTCCACCCTTGCCATTGCGCTGGCACCGGGAGGGACGGAAAGACGGGGGAAACGCTGAAAAGCCCATACGGAGAAAGGACGACAAGGGCGCCTTTTTTGTTACCGACATGTTATCCCTGTTATCTTCATGTTACTCAACATATGGGATTCTTGTGCTATCATACATGCATGAGCCTTCATATAGAACCCACGGAAGACGCAGTGGAAACCCTGCGCAAGGAAAGGCGGAAAAATTATATTGCCGCATTAGCGACATCCATTCTCTCCGTCGTTTTGGCAGGAGCCATTCTCTACTCCCTGACCATCATCATCGCCCCTCCGGAAGAACCCAAAGTCGTCGGCTACATCACGCCGGACGATGCGCCGCCGTCGGATACGCCCCCGCCGCCGGAAGTACAGAGGGAAACTTCCTCTTCCTCCCATGCGGAGACGCCCGTCAAGGTCGTGGTGGCAGCGGCCGCCGCTCCGGTGAGCCTCCCCAAGATCGACATTGACCCGCCCGATGAACCTGTCATGCTGGAGGAGGGAACCGCCCTCGGCATGGGGGACGGCTTCGGCCCCGACCTGGGAGACGCTACCTCCGCCTTCGGTACGTCCAAACCCTCCGGAAGCACGCTGGTAGGTACCTTTTACGACACCAAGCAGACTCCTGGCGGACGTCCTACCAACATGAACATGAACCAGTACAGGGAGTTCCTTTCCCGCTTCGTGAACAAAGGCTGGAACGAATCGGAACTGAACCGTTTTTACAAGGCTCCGCAACAATTATACGCAGCCCAGTTCTACATACCCAGAACTCCCGCCAAAGACGCTCCCAAGGCCTACGGTTGCGATGACAAAGTAAAGCCTAGCCAGTGGCTCGCCATTTACCGGGGAAAAGTACGCGCCCCCAAGTCCGGCACGTTCCGATTCGTGGGACTGGGAGACGACTACTTAGTAGTACGGTTCAATAAACAGAATGTCTTCGACTACGGCTGGGAATCCGCTTCTCTGGGGAAAATGACGGCAAACAACGCCAAATGGCTTGATGCCATGGAAGGCAAACCCGGCAATGACGACTTGAAAAAGGAACTCCGGGAAGTGGGCATCAATGTCCCCCCCGTTACGTTCTACAAATACAGTTCTTCCGGGCACTGGAACAACACTATGCGCGGTGTGGCAGCCGGCAAGCAGTTCACGGTGGAACAGGGCAAGGTTTACCCCATTGAAATCCTGGTTAGTGAAGGTCCTGGTGGTGAATTCGGCATGACTCTTCTGCTTGAAGAAGTTGGAATGGCCCCCATGAGCAAGGATCCTAAAACGGGAGCTCCCATCCTGCCCCTGTTCCGGACCAACTACGGCGTTCCGAAACCGGACAAGAACAAGGAACATGTGCCATTTGACGAAATCGGCATTGTCTGGGAATCCATCAAATAACAGGCAATTCTCCGTCTTCCTCTCTCCATGCCCACAGGAAACCCTGTGGGCATTTTGCTTGCCCGTCCATAAAAGATATCCTACGCTTCCGCTACAACCATGCAGCCTTTTCGATTCCATTCCATCTACCAGCCGCGCATCTGGGGCGGCCAGAGCATGAGAACCATGCTGGGACGGGAACTGCCCGACCGGGAAACAGCTTATGGGGAAGCGTGGGAAATCAGCGACCGTCCTGAAGCCATGAGTATCGTCAAGGACGGCGAATGGGAAGGAATGCCCCTGCACCGGCTGTGGGAAGAACATCGGCAGGAAATTTTCGGTCCCGGCTACGAGCGTTTCCCCCGCTTTCCCCTGCTCTGCAAAATTCTGGATGCCCGCGAAAATCTTTCCGTTCAGGTGCATCCCCCGGAACGCACGGCGGCAGCCCGGCAGGGAGAAGTAAAAAATGAAATCTGGTATGTGCTGCACGCATCCCCGGACGCCCTGATTTACGGGGGAATGGAGGAAAACGCCACACTCCCGGACATCCGTCATGCGGCGGAAACAGGACAGATGGAGCAGCTGATACGCTCCACCCATCTGGAACCGGGGGAACACCTTTATATTCCGGCGGGGCTGGTTCATGCCATTGGCGCCGGGCACCTCATTGCGGAAATCCAGCAGAATAGCGATACCACCTACCGCCTTTATGACTGGAACCGCACGGATGACTCCGGACGAGGACGGGAACTGCACCTGGAACAGGCATTGGATTCCATCGGGGAATTCCGGGAACTCAGCCAGCGCCCCGGATACCTGACGGAAATGCCGTATTTCACCACAAAGGAATACCGCCTGGATAAGGGAGAACGGTTTACCCAGCCGGACTCCTCCCACTTTGCCGTCTTCACGGTTCTCTGCGGTTCCGTGCTCTGGGACGGGAAAACGGCCCGGAAGGGAGAATTCATTCTGTCCCCGGCAGGCGCGGATGCCGTCACCGCCGCAGAAGCAGATACTGTTCTGCTCTCAACAACGGTTTAAGCAAACCAATATGACAAAAAGAGCGAAGAATTCGGCACAATGCTGAAGCTTTCACACTTTTTCGTTGCAAAGAAGAAGAGCGAATCTTAGCGTGAACTTAACTTTTCCCGCATCCGTGCTGAAAATTCCCCATCTCCCGGCCTCCGTATGAGCAATATTTCCACCATCGCCACTTATCTTGCCCGCTTTTCCGGTCAGCTCCAGCCCATGCTGGAGAAAGTCCAGGGCATGGACCGCAGAACTTTTCTGCTGGAAACCGCCGCCCTGCTTGCCCTGACCAGTTGTTCGGAGCCTTCCGGAAAAGCAGGAATGGCTCCTATGATCTCCTTTAAGCCCTCCGGGGTTCCCGTGGTGAAACGTTCTCCGCGCCAATTGCTGGCGGAATGTAACGTCCGGCCGATGTTCATGCCTAAATCTTCTCCGCTCCGCCGCCGTTCTTCCCGAATGAAGCCGCGCTTCATCACCATGCACAACACGGAAAACCCGTCCGCAGACGCCATGCAGCATGCGCGCGCCCTGAATAACGGAGCTTTGCGCTGCAACTGGCATTATACGGTAGACCCATACGTGACCATGCAGCATATCCCCCTGAATGAAACGGGACGCCATGCAGACCGGGGCGGCCCCGGAGACATGTACTCCATCGGCATTGAAATGTGTGAGAAGCGAGGACAGAGCATCGTCAAAACCTTTGACCGCGCCGCCAAGCTGGCGGCCTACAACATGTATGCCCACGATATTCCCCTGCGGAATGTCGTACCCCATTACTACTGGACCGGCAAGCGTTGCCCCCACCTTCTGCTGGACAATGGCAAACCCGGCTTCAAATGGTCTTGGTTCATCTCCCGCGTGGATTATTATTACCGCTGCATCAGCTGATATCAGGCAACACCTCTTCCCTGTGCAGGGAAACGGGTAATATTATTATGCAGCCAAAAACGGCTTTGCCGCCAGGGAACGGTTAACAATTTCCTGCCATTTTATTAAAACTGCCAGGGAAAGGGTCTCTCCCAAAAAACGCCATTTCCACCTGCCCGTTATTCCTGAAGCATATTCCTTGTTTAAAGCCCCGTACCGGCTTCCTTTTTTGAAAAAAGGCTTCCAGAAACGGAACCGGAGCGTTCTCCTTACGGCATGGTCAAATCCTCCGGCATCAGAATAGCCGCTACGGCAAAAGCGGCAATGCCTTCCCTGCGGCCCAGCGCGCCAAGCTGTTCATTGGTAGTGGCCTTGATGCCCACGCGGACCGGAGAGATTCCCAGAGCGGTTCCCAAAGCTCCCTTCATCTGCTCCAAATAAGGGGAAATACGGGGAGATTCTGCAATAAGGGACGAGTCCACATTCACGATGCGGCCGCCGCGCTCCCGGATCAGAGAAACGGCTTTCGCCACAATATCCAGGGAAGGGATGTCCTTGCAGGAAGGATCGCCCGGCGGAAACCAGTAGCCGATGTCCGGCAACCCGGCAGCGCCCAGCAGGGCATCCGCAATGGCGTGGCATAAAACATCCGCGTCGGAATGGCCGTCCAGGCCGCGGGAGGAAGGAATATGCACACCACCCAGCATCAAGGGGCGCGGAACTTCCGCAAAACGGTGGATATCATACCCGATCCCGGTCAAAGCGATCATGTTTTTCATACGCTACTGCGGCAATAATGTTCGGGTTACTCTCCCAGCGCCTCCATGATAGGGATGCGGCCGTTCCATGCGGCAATGGCGAACTGTTCCGGATTATCTTCCTTCGGTTCCAAAACAACCTTGCCGCCGGCTGCTTCCACCAGCAAAACCCCAGCGGCGACATCCCAGATGGAAATGACGCTTTCCACATAGGCGTCAAATCTGCCGCAGGCAATATAAGCCAGGGCCAGAGCCGCAGAACCGTTATTGCGCACCTTGCGTACCTGCCAAGCGATCCTGGCGAAGCGCTCAATCCCCTTTTCTTTGGAACCGTCCGTCTTGCCGTGCCCCACGAATACCACGGCTTCCGCCATGCGTTCCCGCCGGCTGCAATGCATGGGATGATCATTCATGTACGGAATCCCGCCCTTTTCCACATGCCAGCATTCATCCATCATGGGATCGTAAATCACGCCCAACACCACTTCCCCGCGGCGGCGCAAAGCTATGGAGACGCAGAACCAGGGAATCGTGTAAAAATAATTCACCGTCCCGTCAATGGGGTCTACAATCCATTCACACTCGCTGTTCCTGTCCCCGGTGTATCCTTCTTCTCCCAAAACAGCGTGGTTGGGAAACACGGAAAGAATTTCCTCCGTAATCAGTTTCTGGGAAAGCTTGTCCAACTCCAGCTTGATATCATTCTGGCTGGCTTCATCCACCTTCTTTTGCTCATAAAAATGCTTCTTCAGAAAAGCTCCGGCGGATTTGGCGGCCTGGATGGCCGTGGTCATTTCAAGTGAGTGTCTCATGATGCTTCTACTAATGGAAAATTGAACTTCATTGGGGGCCCTGCTCTGCAGCATTTTCCCGCTCCCGGCGTTCCCGGACAGCTTTTCTGCGGCCTTCCTCCGCACGGTCATACACCTCCCCGGCCAGGGAGGAACAGGTTTTTGCCAACGCCGCGGAAACCCCTTTCTTTTCATAGACGGCGGCCTCCGGAGAATCAAAGCCCACCCAGGCAAAAACCGTGAAATAACGCCCCATGACGGCGGAAAAATGTCCCGTATTTCCCGGAAGTTTGACATTGACGAAGGTTTTCCTGGTTCGTTCGTCGTAGCGGAAGGGAGGAAGGGACGCCACCAGGTGGGCGGATTCCCTAGGCAGGATTTCCCGGCGGCTTTCTTCCGGAGAGGGGGCATTCACCATCACCAGGTTCTTTTTGGTGGTGCCCACCTGCCTGACGGAGGAAATACTCACATTGAGCCCGTCATTGCCGATGAGATACAGGGCATTGACGGCATGCGAAAGAGGCACGGAAAACCTGCCGGTATACAAGTCCGAAGAACGGGGAAGTTCCCCTTTGTAACCGGCCTTTTGTGCCGTTTCTATTACTGTATTGAAACCTACCCCGCGGCCAGTGACTTCCGGATTGCTGCGAATAACGGTTCTACGCTGGTCGACGGCGCATAAATTGACGATGGGAGTGAACAGATCGCCGGGCATTACCCTGGACTGCCATCGGTCCAGACCGTCCTGGGCGGAGCGTCCCCCTGTTACGGCCAGCAACTCCCCTTTACGGGAATCCACACACAATATGGCCGCTTGCACACAACGATTCAACTGGTTGTCCACCCTTTTGGGCAACCCTGCCCACACAGAAGAAGATTCCAGAGCGGCCAGCATAGGCTCGCTTACATCTTCAACCATCCGCTGGAATTCCAAATCCAGCGTGGTCATTACAAAAATGCTGGAGGTTCCCTCCTGCTCGTCGCAGCAATCCAGGTCTCCCAACTCGCGGGAAACGACCAGAACGGGATAAGAACCGGGCCGAGCTTCCCGTTTACCGGCCACCGCCATCGGTTCGCGGAGCGCCTGCCATAATTGTTCCTGGGTAATGAATTCACACTCAAACATCCTTTCCAGCGTCGCATTGCGGACCTTGGCAGCAGCCTCCGGGCTGTAAACAGGATTGTAGATGGAAGGTCCGCGCACCAGACCGGCCAGGGTAGCGCACTCCGCCAGTGTCAGATCCGCCACTTTTTTGCCGAAATACAAATCCGCCGCCTGCGCAATCCCATAGCATTGCTGGCCAAAATAAATGCGGTTCAGGTAAGCCGTCAGAATTTCATCCTTGGAATACTTGCCCTCAATGCGGCGGGCCACGGCCATTTCCAAAACCTTGCGATCCAGGGTCTTCCCCCCCAGCTCATAACAATTCCGCGCCAGCTGCATCGTAATCGTGGAAGCACCCTGGGCATAGGACAACGTAGTCAGATTCCGGCAAATGGAGCGGATAATGGAAGAGTACACAATGCCGCCATGTTCGAAAAAGTCTTCATCTTCCCGCGCAATGAAAGCATTCACCAGATTATCGGGCAGTTCATTGCGCGCTACATACACCCGGTCATGATCTGTCAAGGTGCCTATCCACTGGCCGTTGCGATCATATGCGGCACAATTTTCCAACGGCGCCAAAACCTCGTCCAGCTCATACTGGTCCGCCCTCCATGCATAAACGAGAAGAACGATGATGAAAGCGATAGGAATGAGGCTGAACCACAGCAACAGACGGCCCAGATTGCGAGGCAGCAATCCAAACAGATCATACCATCTTTTACGCCTGTTCTCCATTTCCGGTTTCAATCTTTAAAACGCTTATCGTGCGTCCGGAGGCAAAGACTCTCCATCCTGTTTCCAATCCGGGAATTCCTTTTGCAGGCGGCCCCGATATTGGGAAGCCTCCGATTTGCGGCCGGCCTTGTCCAAAGCTTCTGCCGCCTTGAACAGAGCCTTGGGTTTCAGTTCAGCGTCATTGACAAACAGCTCGGCCGTAACACCGTAATGCTTGGCCGCTTCATCAAACTTTTTCTCCGCATAGGAAATATCCCCCAGAACAATTTTCAAGGAAGCCATCAAAGGACCTTCCACGCCCAGAGCCAGCGCATCTTCCGCCGTCTTTCTGGCATCCGCATACTTGCCCAGCCCCAGCAAAATGGAAGCCTTGTCCAGCATGCCGTCCGCACGGCGGTAAGGCTGATCCTCATCCTTCAGGAAATTGTTGGAAGCCACCAAGGCGCGGTCATACTTTCTGAGCGCCAGGCGCACCTTCGCCAAATTACGCCAAATCACCTTCTTCACATTCTGAAGCTGGTCGTTCTGCGTAGCCCAGGTCATATACTTGTCCGCCGTTTCCAGATCCTTCATCCCATAGGCCTGAAGACCCAGCCATGCGGGAATGACATCCGGCACACGAGCCACGGCGGAAGGATTTTCCTTTTGCAGGGTTTCCAGGGCTTCCTTCAGTTTATTCATGTCCTGGAGCTTGTGATAGGACAGGACGGAAAGCACATTAACCTGTTCTCCGTATTTCTGGGGATCCAGCGTCTTGGCCTCCGCCATATGGCTGATAGAAGACTTGAAATCTCCCTGGTCAAACGCCGCACGCCCCAGCAGGAAATGGGCTTCAGCCAGAGCGGCAGGAGACGCCTTCGGAAAATTCTGGATCAGGCCTTCATAATACTTCGCCATGTTCGCCATATCCTGGCGTCCCGCATAAATCTGAGCGGCTCTCTGCCATGCGGCGGCAGCTGATTCAGCTTTCGGCCAACGGGCAATCACACGGTCAAAATCCATCAGAGCCTCAGCTTCCTTCTTGGTCTTGGCATACATGTCTCCGCGTAACGTCAATGCCTCGCAAATGCGGGGATCTTTTGGAAAATCATTGATAAAATCAGTCAGCAGCTTGGCGGCCACACCTCTGTTCCCGGCCTGGGCAATCGCCCACGCGCTCTTATATAAAATATCCGCGCGCATCTTCGGAGGCACCTTGTCAAAATCAATGCTGGCATAAAACCGGGCGGCATCCGCCGGATTGGAGCTGAACAGGTTCTCTGCAGCCATCAGGCGCACCATATCATGCAGTTCACTGGTAGGAAAAGCCTTGGCATAATGGTTCAGGAAGCTCTGAGCCCGCTGGGGAAGATCTTTCTGCTTGAGTTCATTATAACACAACAACCGGTAAAAGGAGGCTTGCATGGCCTCCTGCGTATAAGGGACGGACTTTTCCGCTTCCAGAAAGAAATCCGCCGCTTTCCGATACTCCTTCAATTTATAGGCGGACTGCCCCAGTAGCATCAGCAGACGCACCTGGCCGTCCTTTGTCGGCATCTTTATTCCCTTCTGCTGCTCATACTGGGAAAGTATCTCCCTGTACTTGCCCATATTGTACAGCCCCAGAAGAAGCCCCATTCGGGCCTCCGGCGCCATCTCCTTCAGGGACTCGTCCTTCAAAAGCCGTTCATAAAGGCCCTGGGCTTCCGCAGTCTTTTTCAGTTTGGTGGCCAGCATGGCGGCCTGAAGAGTGGCGATTCCCCGGTTCCTGTTATCCACACCGGGCGTTTCCAGCACCTTGCGATATTCGGAATAGGCTTCTCCCAAGCGTCCCGTATCCGCACACAGGGCGGCATATCCCATCCGGGACACCAGAACAAACTTGGCATCCGCTTCCGGATTGCCCATCACCGCGCAAAACATGGTGGCGGCTGACTCCGGATTACCGTTGGAAAGAAACAGGCGTCCCAGACGGTACTGGGCGTCCACCTTCAAATCATTCTGTTCCGCATTGCGAATCACGAGCTGGTAATACTGGATGGCCTTATCTATCTCCCCGGCAGAAGAAGCATCCGTCGCCAGACGGTAGGCAGAGGCGGCAACCAGAGCGGGGCTGCCCGTCTGAATCAATCTGAGGAACAGGCCGTGTGCCTCATCTTTCCTGCCCAGCTCCTCCAAACACATGGCAGCACGATACTCTGCCAGAGGAGCCTGGGCAGACTGGGGGAAACGTTGGGTAAATTCCAGATATTTACGCAAGCTTAAATCAAGAAGGCGTCCATATTCCTGCCGGTTCTCCTTCGTAGCCGGAGCCTGGGCCTGCTTGTACAGCATGTCCGCCATATCCAGCGTATCCAGCTCCGGATTAGCGACCAGCGGACCATCCGCGATAGGAGCGGCATCCGGAATATTTTCTTGGGCGGCAGAAAACATCGCCAAAGTTATTAAACCTGCATTAATGGAAAAGAACGCTTTCATGAAGCCTGGAAATTGGAAACATTGATGGAAGATGGAGCCGGAGGACGCGTGGAAAAAGAAACGTTATTCAGCCCGGCCTTCAGACATGCGTCCATCACATGCACCACCACGCCGGATTCCGCCTTCTCATCCACGCGGATACGGACGAGCATAGTTTTGTCCAACCGGGCGACAGAAAAAAGCTTGTCTTCCAGCTGCGGCATTGTGTACGGCTGGCGGTTGATTACCACGGTACCATCTTTACGGATATTCACGATAATTTCATTGGACACATTTTCACCGGGCTTGGGAGTCTCTGCTGAAGGAAGATTGATGGAAAGATCCGGTTCATCATCCTCAAATGTCTGGGTTACGATGAAAAACACCAGCAGCAGAAATACGATGTCCAGCATGGGGGCTAATTGGAACCCGATAGGACTGGGCATTTTATAATGAAATTTCATACAATCTTCCGGTGAGGTGGAGAAGTAGATGCGTTCCGGCTAGAGCCCACGCACATCGCGCAGGGAAGTGGGATCTACGGGGACTCTGGGAAGTTCCTCTTCATGAAAAGCCCCAGCTGCACCGGCTCGTGGCTTCTGAAGCTGGGTGGCAACTACGGAAACACTGTGCGTGACGGCTGCCTCCAGGTCTCCTACCCGTTTGTGTACACGGCTGCGGAAATATACATAAGCCAGGATGGCGGGAATCCCAAGCATCAGGCCGCCCGCCGTCGTAATCAAGGCTTCCGCCACGCCGCCCGCCATGTCAATACGTTGCTTGCCCCCGGAAAAATCACCGTTGGCAATCTCAAAAAAGGTTTTCATCATCCCGACCACGGTCCCCAACAGCCCCAGCATGGGGGCTACGGCGCCAATATCCGACAGCCAGGAAATCTGGCGGCTTAGGAACCCCGCCTGCCGTCCTCCTTCCGCAGAGGCTATCTCCCTCACCTCCTCAAACTGGGCGGAGGGGTTGCGCAACATGAAGTTGGCTACAGTCAACATCACGCGAGCGTAGCAGGAATCTCCATTCTTGCAGAGGATGGAAAGCCCCGTGTAATCCCGCTTGCGGATGAAAGATTCCGCCTGTTCCACCAGTTTGGTAGGCAAAACGGCGGCAGCACGGGTAGAAAAGCAGCACATGACCAGCACCACTACTCCGGCGATGGATAACAGAAGCAGCGGCCACATGATGAAACCGCCTTTCATGAACAGCTCAGAAAGGGGATAATTTCTATCTCCCACCACAAAATCCATGGCGGCGGCCAACGTGGTAAACGGTACAGGGTTCATACAAAAGACATAGGGGATTATACAGAAGAAGTTTTCCTAGGCAAGCCAAGTAGCCGTAATACAGTACGTTTCCGCAGTTCCATTTCTTGCCTCATATGGCATAATGCCTGCGTGGCAGACCGCGAGCAACCAACCCTGAAAGAACTCTGGAGGGAAACTCCGCACAAACCAGGCGTTTATATCATGAAAGACGCCCGGGGAAATACCATCTACGTGGGCAAAGCCAAGGACCTTCACCGCCGCCTGGGCAATTATTTTTCTCCTACGGGAGCCACACTCTCCAATCATAAGACAAGAGCGCTCATTAATGCTATTGCGTCATTTGATTATTTTGAAACCAGAAATGACCAGGAGGCTTTTCTGCTGGAAAGCAAACTGATTAAACAATATCGCCCGCATTACAATATCCAGATGAAGGACGACAAGCGCTACCCCCTGCTGAAAATTCCGAAGGGGGAAAAACTGCCTCGTTTCCAGCTGGCGCGGGTGCGCAAAGATGACGGAGCGCGCTACTTCGGCCCCTTTGTCCACTCCCAGGCTCTTTACGCCACGCAGGAATGGCTCAACCGGCATTTCCGGCTGCGAACCTGCAAGACAAAAAATCCGGGTATCCATGACTTCAGGCACTGCCATGCGGATGTGATTCGCAACTGCTCCGCTCCGTGCGTTGGCCGCATTTCCATCAATGATTACAACCGGAACTTTGACCAGGCGGTGCGTCTGCTGGAAGGGACGGGAAAAAAAAGCGCTCTGGACGAACTTACCAGGGAAATGATGGAAGCTGCCGATGAACTGGACTTTGAACGCGCGGCATATCTGCGGGACATCCGGGACAATCTGGTCAAGGTACTGGAACCCGCCCGGAGGTTCCGAAAAGGAACTCCCGATCTTCCCGGCACCGTTCACCCGGAAGAAGACATGAAGGAACTGGGGGTAGCCCTGGGATTAGAATCTCCCCCACTCATTATGGAATGCTTTGACATTTCCAATGTCTCTTCCAACCATATCGTGGCCTCCATGGTGCGCTTCACCAACGGCAGGCCGGACAACAAGGCCTACCGGCGGTACCGTATACGCACTGTAGACGGACAAAATGACTTCGCCTCCATGTCGGAAGTCATCCGGAGGCGTTACTCCCGCATTCTGGCGGAGAGCGATGCCGTAGCCTCACGGCAGGCGGACATGACCCTGTACCAGTGGCTTAAGAAACTCAGCGCGGAAGGAAAAGCCCCCATCAAAGTTCCAGATCTGGTAGTAGTGGACGGAGGTAAAGGACAGCTTTCCTCCGCTCTGGCCGATTTGGAAGCCATCGGCCTGGGAGACATGCCCATCGTAGGCCTGGCCAAGCAGAGGGAAGAAATATTTTTCCCCCACCAGTCCCAGCCCCTTTGCCTGCCTCACAGCACGGGAGCCCTCAAACTCATGCAGCGCATCCGCGACGAAGCCCACCGCTTCGCCAACGGCTATAACGAACTGCTCTACCGTAAACGCATGCGGGAAAGCGCCTTGGACGACGCACCGGGCATGAGCGCCTCAAAAAAAAGACTGTTGCTGGAAAAATTCAAATCCGTAACTGCCATTAAAAAGGCGGACCCGGCTTCTATCGCCGCCATCCGCGGCATTTCGGAAACTTGGGCCCGCACCCTGCTGAACTACCTTAACTCATCTTCCAACTCCTGACTCCTCATGCAATTCCTGATTCTGGCCGCTGGAAAGCCTTCTCTAGGCTACGCCAAGGAAGGCGTGGAACTCTATCTCAACCGCCTCAGGCCCTTCGGCAAAACGGAACTCAAACTTGTCAGGGATGGAAACTCCCAAGACGTTTCTAAACGTCTGCTGGCCGCCAGTGAGGGTTGCCTGCGCATCGCCATGGACGAACGCGGAGAACTTTGGACCACAAAAAAGCTGGTCGACTTGGCAAAGGACTGGCAAATGCATTCCGTGCGCCGTATAGCATTTCTCATCGGAGCCTCAGACGGTCATACGGAAGAATTGCGGTCCCGGTGCAATCATATCCTGTCCTTGAGCAAATTCACCCTTCAACATGAACTGGCGCTTGTTGTCCTGCTGGAACAGCTTTACCGTTGCCACACTATTCTGGCAGGAACACCGTACCATCGGTAACCCTCGTCAACCAAACATTCCTGTACAGGAAAACCTGTTCCCTTCACGGCAAATGCAGGAAAATCATTGAAAGCCGCCGTAAGCAATCCAACCAGAAAAAGCTTTTTAAAGACGCGTGAAGCAGTAAAAAACAAAGCTCTTCCTGCAACAAAAAAGGAGCACTCCACAGGGAGTACTCCTTTTCCGAGAAAGAAATGGTAAAGCCAGTTCCTTCGCAACCAGCCAAGCTTAACGCTTGGAGAACTGATAACGCTTGCGGGCTCCAGGACGGCCGGGCTTTTTACGTTCCTTCATGCGGGAATCACGGGTCAGAAGACCGAATTCACGAAGCTGGGCACGGGAAGCCTCATCAACCTGAACAAGAGCACGGGCGATCGCCATACGAATGGCTCCCACCTGTCCGTGAATACCGCCGCCCTTGGTAACGACGTTCACATCAAACTTGTTCATGGTATTGGTAACCTGAAAGGGCTGAAGAACAGCATTCTGCAACTGAACGGTAGGAAGATATTCCTCAAAACCGCGGCGGTTGATCGTAATGCGGCCGGAACCTTCAGTAAGCCAAGCGTGTGCAATGGCGGTCTTACGACGGCCGGTGGCGTTGTATGGGGTTGTCTGACTCATGTCTGAAAAATCAATTAGAGAGTAATGGCAGTGGGCTGCTGGGCTTCATGCGGATGGCAGGCGCCGGCATAAACCTTCAGCTTGGTCATTTGCTGACGGCCCAAGCGGGTGTGAGGAACCATGCCTTTAACAGCCAGTTCCAGAAGAAGTTCAGGGCGGCGAGCACGAATCTTACGGGGGGTGTCCACCTGCTTACCGCCAACGTAACCGGAGAAACGGGTATAAATTTTGGCATTTTCCTTGTTACCGGTCAACACCACCTTGTCCGCGTTCACGATAATGACAAAATCGCCACAATCAACGTGGGGGGTGAAAATTGTCTTGTTCTTGCCACGCAAAATGTTAGCCGCTTCAACGGCAACACGGCCGAGCACCTTGTCGGCAGCGTCTATAACATACCATTTGCGCTCTACTTCTTGCGGTTTGGCTGAGAAGGTCTTCATGGTTCAATTCTTCGTTCTCGTTTTTCGGCATCCTGCCGTTATCTTCCAATTCGGGGGCGCATTCCTAATGATTATTCACGTAAATGTCAAATACTTTTTCTCTTTTACAGCCTTTTTCCCGTCCCTCTCCATAGAATTGTGTTTTATTTGTACAACTTCCGCATTCAGGACTTGCCCTTGCAAAAATATGGTTTATCATTCGCCTGCGCGGGATTTGTACACACGCGTTCATTTTAACTTTACAAGGAGAGTCCTATCAGCCCGAATCCAAGATCCAGCAGCCGCCCCAGCGGCGGACAAAATTCCCGCCCCGGTTCCAGACCGACCGGCACCAGTAACCGTCCCGGACAATCCAGGCCTTCCGGCAATGGCACAGGAGCGGCACGGTCGGTCGGACAGTCTGCAGGACCGGGAAATTCCAGAACAGGGGGAGGAAGCCGCCCCGGAGGTAACGCCAACAGGCAACGCCCGCAAGGAGGCGGAGGACGCCACACCAAGGGCAGAAAGAATTTCAACAAATCAGAGTCCAAGGAAGAAAACTCCGAAAGTGAAATTGAAGTGGAAGGCACCATCTGCGCCGTACTGGCAGGGACCATGTTCAAGGTGCGCCTTCCCAACGGTCACGAAGTGCTGGCCCATATTTCCGGCAAAATGCGCAAACGCTTTATTAAAATCGTGGTAGGGGACAAAGTGCGTATGGAAATGTCTCCTTATGACATGACCAAAGCGCGCATCACGTTCCGCATCGGTTAGCTGCTCCCTGGTCCGCTTCTTTTGCAAAAACCTTCTCCGGCTTGCAGGAGAAGGTTTTTTAGCTTACAGTAAAGGCTGCCTCTATCAGTATGCCATGAAAGTTTGCTCCACGGAAAATATGCAGATCGCGGAACGCGAGCTCATCGTTAGCGGAACACCAGCCAGAACCCTGATGAAACTGGCCTCTGCCGGTATTGCGGAATCTCTCATGCAGTTCTTCCCCGACCCGGGATTGTGCGTAGCCTATGTAGGCAAAGGGAATAACGGGGGAGATGCCCTCACCGTCCTTAACATACTGAAACAACATGGCTGGGAAATAGGCTTCCGAACCGCTTACCCGCGCAACGAATGGAGTGAACTTTCCGTGCGGCAGTTGGCGGAAATATCTCCTCCCCCTCAGGAATACCAGGCCCCTCCCCTTCCCCATACGGGAAAACCTATGATCCTGCTGGACGGCCTGCTGGGAATAGGGGCAAAGGGAATGCTCCGGAGGGAAATCTCCGCTCTCTGCGCGGAAATGAACTATATAAGAAACCGTTGCGGGGCTGTACGTACCGTGGCTATTGATATCCCCACCGGAGTGGATCCAGATACGGGAATGCCTCAGCAAAATGCAGTGGAAGCAGATTTCACCATGTGCATAGGAGCCGTTAAGCAGGGCCTGCTGGACGATGACGCCACCCTGTTTGCTGGACGCTTAGTCTGCATTGACCTTCCCGGCCTTCACGTACAGGCGCTCCCCGCCACGGAACTTATTACCTCCTCACGGCTTACCAAATTCCTCTCTGCAAGACCCTATACGGATTATAAGAACAAACGCGGGCACATTGGCGTCATAGCTGGCTCTGAAGGAATGCTGGGTGCGGCCCGTCTCTGCTGTGAAGCAGCTCTCCGGGCAGGAGCCGGTCTGGTTACACTGCACGTTCACAAAGACGTCTATCCTTTAATCGCTCCATCCATGCCTCCGGAAATCATGGTCAGGCCCGTGGACAGTTACGCAGATATCTCCATTCGTACATTCAGTGCTTTCCTCATTGGCCCAGGTATCGGTTCCGTATCGGAGGAAGATGCGGAAGCCATCCGCCTCATTCTGGAAACAGGTACCCCCACTGTTCTGGATGCGGACGGGCTGAATCTGGCCGCGGCCATGCAGTGGAACTTGGGAGAACACGTTCTGGCTACTCCCCACCATGGAGAAATTCGCAGACTTCTGCCAGATGCAGACAACTATGCCATCCGCGCAGACATTGCCGACTGCTTTCTGGCAGAACATGAAGCCGCCCTGATTTACAAGGGAGCACGCACTATCGTCACCCAACGGGGAAAACCTCTTTTTTATAACATCACTGGGGATCCCGGCATGGCAACTGCCGGTCAGGGAGACGTTCTGGCAGGTATTTGCGGAGGCTTCATAAGCCAGGGGGAATCCCTGCTGGTTTCCGCCGTTCTGGGCGTCTACCTGTGTGGCCGAGCTTCCGAAATGGCAATCTCCGCCGGAGAAGCCACCCAGCAAACATTGACGGCAGGGGATACGCTGCGACATCTGCCTTCCGCCATTCTTTCTACCGCACGCCTCTGTTATTGAAATGACCTACCGCAAACTTCAGGAATTGCCCTCACAGTCTCTGCCCAGGGAAAAACTGCTCCGCCAAGGAAGGCACAGCCTCAGCAACGCGGAACTGCTTGCTATCTTTCTCCGAATGGGGATCAAGGGGAAAAATGTGTTGGACATGTCCTCGGATCTGATTCAGTCTGCTGGCTCTCTAGATGCCCTAGCTCATATGGAAGCTGCTGAAATAGCGAACATTTGCAAGGGAATAGGCATGGCGAAAGCCGCTACGCTGAGTGCTGCCTTTGAACTGGGAGCGAGGGCTCTCCGTGAAACTCTGTCACGTCAACCCATTCAAACACCGGAAGATGTCTATGATTATCTGACCACAGCCATGCGCTGGAAGGAAAAGGAGACGGTGCTCGTTCTGCTGCTGGATACCAAGTGCCGCCTCATCAAACCTGTGGAAATATCCATCGGGACCTTGAACGAATCCATTGCTCATCCACGTGACATATTACGCCCCACCGTCATCCATAACGCCTATGGCTTCATCCTTGCCCACAATCATCCCAGTGGAAATCCAGCCCCCAGCCGTACGGACGACCTCCTGACCGAACGCGTGCGGGAATGCTCCAAATTATTAGGCGTTCGTTTTCTGGATCATGTAATCATTGGTAAGCCGACCGAAACAACCAACAAAAATTATTATAGTTACAACCATCCTGGTGGAGACCGCCTTAAGGACCCCAGTCAAGAACGTACCCTCTATCACTGAACAGCCGCCTATCTGAATTCCCGCCTGTTCTCTTCCTATCGAAAATAAGAGCCTCGTCTTCCGACGGGGCTCTTACTGAAAAACTGGCGGAGAGAGTGGGATTCGAACCCACGGTGGGTTTTAAAGCCCACGTTCGATTTCGAGTCGAGTGCCTTAGACCAGCTCAGCCATCTCTCCACTTGGAAACCGGAGGCGGTTGTATCCGGTTTGTCGGATACTGTAAAGAACAGAATCACCATCCAGCGTCATTTGGATGCCGTTAACGTCTCGGCGACGCCAACGGCCCGAGCGTTGCTTCCGCCTCAAATCTTTGGGTCTTATTATGAGGAAGCGCACTCTTTTCCGGACCGGGAGGCGGCTGCGGCACACGCTCCCTCTCCTGCGGTTCCATCAACCAGGAACAGGAAGAGACCAGAAGAATAGAAAAAGACACAAACAAAAAGGAGATTGCAAATCGTTTCATCATTTCCTTTTAAAAAGTTGAACCCCATTATGCCGAACGACACAACGGGGTTCAAGGAAAATACGTGGCAAACCTTTATTTGGCGGACTGACGGGGACGCAGGAGTTGTACTCTATCGCCGGGTTGAATACTCATACCAGACGGTACGCTGTCTTTAATAATGTCAGCTACCGTCTGATTTTTCTCCAGGGAAGTTACCTTTAATTTACCAATGCTGCGACCTTCACGGGTAACAAGAAGAACCGTATTTGGATCAATACTACTGCCCTGTCCAGCCCCAATCACAACAAAACCCCACTGCGGGTCCACGGATAGAACGGGATACTCCTCCCCATTTTTGGCAAGAGCAGCTCGGTATTCAGCTTGCTCCTTCTGGCGGCTAGCCAGCTCAGAAGCTTGTTCTGCCCGTCTCTTGGAAGCCACTTCCGTAACACTTTTAATCTGGTCAATATCTTCCTGGAGCTTCTTATTGGAAGCTTCCAAAGATTCCATCTTCTCCTGGATTTCCTGTACGCTGGAAACACCGAAATCTTGCAACTTGCTCTTTAATTCTTCAATCTGTTTATTGATTTTGGACAAGTCCGCATTCAACTGCACTTCTTCTTCCTTCAACTCAGCTTCCTTGGAAAGCTGTTCATCACGTTGCTGCGTCACGGAAGCCTTGTTGGAAATCAGACTAAGATTTTCTTCCGCAGCCAAGCCACGATTCTTAATCATGTCGTTGCGCAAGCTTGTCCAAGTACGTATTTCCTTGTCCAAGGTCTTACGATACGAAATCATTTCTTTAAAATCCTGGTACTGGCCATTAATACCGAAAAGGCCGCTAAGACCGGAGAACCAGGCGCCCGCCCCTGCTGCAAGAATCAATAAAACTACTAAGACAGTTTTCATTGTGTATGTATGTGAGAGTGTATGGAGTGTATTGAACCGGAAAAATGCTAGGGACGAACAGATACAACGACGTCTCCGGCTTCAACACGTTCGCCGGCGGTTACCGTACTTGGTAGAATAGTGGCCGTGGAAACACGGGATTCAACAGCGTTTACGTCAAGCTCGGCAATTTTGTTGCCGTCCCTCATGACGGCCAACTTGGAACCGGGCACTACGCCCAGATCGGCGGCTCCTCCGTCAATCACAACTACATTAAAATCATGAATCACCTGGGAAACCCTCGTTTTCAGGTTGGGCGGAGAAAGGCGGGCATCCTGGTCGGCCTTGAGCTGACGAAGAGCGGCATTATTCACAACAAGCTGTTCAGTTTCAGCAACGATGGCATCATGCTTTCCCTGTTCCGCCTGCTTAACCACTTCCAACTGCTTGGACTCTTCTTCCAGCCCCTTGATTCTGTCAGCAATGGCTTGGATACTTTCCATATCCTTGCTCTTGGATTGCAATTCTGCCAAAGCGGTTTGCTGCGTTTGAAGGTCAGATTTCTTGGCCTCATTGGCTGAGGCCAATTCCTGGTTCTTTACTTCCAGTTCATCTTTCTCCTTGGCTAAAGCATTGATGTCATTCGTCAAAGCCTCATTCTTCACCAGGAAATCGACATATTTCGTCTTTTCTTCCGTAAATTCGCCACGAAGGCCGTTCAGGTTCTTATAGCGGGAAGCACATTCCCTACGCTCCTTGGTTAGAGCTTCCTCGTTATCAAGATAATACATGGCTCCTCCGAGAAGAGCAATGACCAAGGCTGCTATTGATACTTTGACCCACATAGGAAATTATAGAGATGAGAAGGTTCCTGTTACTTTTGTGAGATTGGCATGAACATTTTCAGATTTCAATATCAAAATGACATCCTCATTGTTTTCTTGATATTTTTTTCAGGCAAGCTCCGTAACGGGAGTGTGCAAGAAGCGTTTTATCAACATTTTAAAACAATTACTCTCTATTTTCTTTTCAAACGGGGACTCATCTTCTAGTCTTTCTGAACCGTGAGTTACCAGGTCTTTGCCAGAAAATACCGTCCTCTGACATTCGATGACGTCCTTGGACAGGATCATGTTGTCCGGACGTTGAAAAACGCCATTGAGCACAACCGTCTCGCCCATGCCTATCTCTTTGTAGGTCCCCGTGGAACGGGAAAGACATCAACCGCAAGAATATTTGCGAAAGCTCTAAACTGCAGTGGTGGCCCCAAAGTGGATTTTGACCCGCATGAAGATATATGTGAAGAAATTGCGGAAGGCCGGAGCCTGGATGTTCTTGAAATAGACGGAGCATCCAACCGCGGCATTGATCACATCCGGGATCTCAGGGACAACGTACGGTTCGCTCCGAGCAGAGGAAATTTCCGTATCGTCTATATAGATGAAGTGCACATGCTCACTAAGGAATCCTTCAACGCCCTGCTCAAAACGCTGGAAGAACCGCCACCTCATGTCAAATTTATTTTCGCAACCACGGAACCCCACAAAATACTGCCAACCATTCTATCGCGATGCCAGCGCTTCGACCTGCGCCCCATCCCTTCTGAAATCATTGCAGAACACCTGCTCCATATCGCTTCTGCAGAGGGAGTAAGTCTGAGCAGGGAAGCAGCCTTTGCTGTCGCCAAAGTGGCGGATGGAGGTATGAGGGATGCACAATCCATGCTGGACCAGCTTGTTTCCTTCTGTGGAGATCATATTGAAGAACAGCAGGTACTCCACATTTTCGGTATTACTTCCCGGGAGACCGTGGCCCATGCTCTGGCGCTTATTTTGAACAAGGAACTTCCCTCTCTCCTGCATCTTCTGCATGAACAGGCGGAAGCAGGAAGAGACATGAGCCAGTTTCTTTCCGAAATTATCTCCGCCGTGCGTGAAATTCTGGTCTCTAAAGTAGATCCAGAAGCCAGCTTTGATTCTCTCCCGGAATCCTCCAAGGAGGAACTCGCCGAATTGGTCAAACGCACCCATACGGACAAAATCCTGCGTTTGGTGGAAGTTCTGGCGGAAACGGAAGATAAAATGCGCTGGTCCTCCAATAAAAGGCTTCATCTGGAAATGGGCCTGATTAAAGCCGTTCATACTCTGGCTGAGGCCAGCATCAGCGATATTATCATGGCGTTGGAAGGTGCTCCGCTAGCCACTGCGGCACCGGCCTCTTCTTCAGATCCTGCTTCACAGCAGGAACCAAGTACATTTATTTCCTCCGCCACGGCTCCCACTCCGGCCCCCCGGCCAAACATCCAGTCTCCTGTTGCTGCAACAAAACCAACCCCAGCTACAGAACAACATTTGATGGATCCGATTCCAGATTTTTCTGTGTCCTCCCCTGCATCATCTCCCGCAGTACAGAAAATTCAGAGCACTGACGCTCAAGCTTCTCCCCATCCTACGCAGGAAGCCGAACCACAACAGGAAACTCTTACACCCGCTGCAGCCCCCCCCTCTCTTGCCGTTGCAGAGGAAGAATTTCCCTACTCCGCCACTAAATTGCGGACAAAAACCGTACCTGCCTCCGAAGAAATCACCCGGCATCCAGACTCCGATGCCTCCGATGTGTCGAAATTTCCTACGGATTCTCCAGAGCCTACTTTTATGGATCCAGAGGAAAATCTTCCTCTGGAAAGACGAACTAACAGTTTCTTTGACAATCTATTCGATACTCCGAGCTCATCATCCCGAACCCAGGCACCCGTAGAAAAAGAGGAACCGGCAGTTCTGTCCCAACAATCAGGAAGAACTATCACGGAAGAAGACTGGAAAACGGTGTTGGAACAAATGTCCGCCAAATTCCCTCTTCAAGCGGACTTTCTAGCCAACAGCGTTTTTTCCGGTTATGATGGCGTAGCAGTCGCCATTTCTTTTCATCCTTCTGACCGTCAGGGGATGGACAGTCTTGGAGCCGGCCCTCTGCGAACAGCTTTGGAAGCCGCTCTTTCCCAATATATTGGAACCTCTGTTACTATTTCTATCCGTCAGGATTTCTCCATTCCCGAACCCGTGCAGGAAGAACTGGCTCCTCTGCCTGCACCACCTCCTTCCGCATCCACCATTCCTGCACCTAAACCTCATACCCCGCAGAAAAAAACCGCAGAGCCTGTCCAGGAAGCTTCCAAAGAGGAAAATGAAGATAACTCTTACTACACGGATCCGCTGATTGATGCCGCTATGGAGATTTTCCGGGCTCGTATCATTTCCCAATAGTCAACTCATCCATCCAGACACAACGACCATGAACATAATGAAAATGATGAAGCAGGTCCAGCAGATGCAGACAGGGCTTGCGGCCGTCCAAGAAAAACTCGCCTCCCAAACCGTTACAACGGAAGGAGCTGGAGGAAAATTGAAAGTTACCGCCACCTGTGACGGCAACCTCACGGAACTGGTCATTGATCCTTCCATCATTGACCCGTCCGATTCAGAATTTCTCCAGGAGCTTCTCCTTCAAACCATCAATGCAGCTATTGCCAAGGGTAAGGAAACAGCCGCGGCGGAAATGAAAAAGCTGACAGGAGGCTTGGGTCTCCCTCCCGGCATGGGCTTCTAATCTGTCACCACAGTGCATCGGCTCAGAAGACGCAAACATCTGGCAGAACCTCTGCCAACGCTATCCGGAGTCAACCACTTGGGAATAGCGCTGGGTGGCGTCTCTCTGTGCCTGTGGGTCATCGTCGTCACTATTTTCTGGACCGGTTCAGACACGATGGCTTTTGCAACGTCACTGCCCATATGGGCTTGCTGTCTCATTTTCTCCTTTCCGGCGCTCATTGCATGGCTGGTTTTCGGTTCCCGAATCGGTCTGCTTGGCATTATCGTCTGGTTTGCATACGGCATCGTTATTACAGACTTTCTCCCGCCCATTTCCAGAACTGGAATGGAATACTACAAAATGCCACCGTCTCCGGATGCCAGGCAAATAAGGGTTCTTACCTTGTACGAGGGGTGCGAGAAATCTCCTCCCATTGAACAAATATCCAAACTCCGTGCAGATGTCATTTTCGTCCAAGGCTGCAGCAACTATAACCGAACACTCAAATGTGCCTACAGCATTTTCGGTAGAACCTCTTATATCAAGCAAATAGGAAGTTGCGCGATCATTGTAAGGCACGGTCAGATTGGTCCGGCCCAGAGCATCACGGACACAACCGGTTTGATTGTAGACTGGATACCGGAAAATTCCTCCCTGGCGATTCGGCTCATCAACATCAGTCTGGAACCTTCTGAACATCGCTTCGACCTGTACTCCCCCGCCTGCTGGAAATATTTCCATACACTCCGCTTCATCCACCGTAAACAACTTCAATACCTGTTTGATACCCTGAGGGAAGTAGGAACCCAGCATGGAGAACTTCCCATTATCATGGCCGGGAACTTCAGCGTTGCCCCTCAATCCCCAATTTTCTCCAAACTCAGTTCCGACTTTCAGGATTGCTTCAAACTGAAAGGTGCCGGTTACGGAGCTACGCAACCTGTCAATTTCCCTCTATTACGCCTAGACCGAGTTTTTTGCACGCCGCCGCTCAAACCTGAAAGAGCCAGTACTGTGCTGATACCGGATACTATCCGCCGTTCTATCGTAGCAGACATTGCAATTCCCTGATCTATACCCCTTACAGCACGGCAACGCCGTTCCTCCTCAGGAAAAATCTTGCCTGTAAAAAGCAAAGATTTCCGGCATCTACAACGTCTTTAATGCACGGGAAATAGCAGGAAAAAGCTGTTTCTTTCGGCTTACCACATCAGTAGCGGAAAACAAATTAGGGCCAAGCCGCTCGTACTCGATATTTTCCAGAGCTTCTTCATCCCCGACGGCCAGCAACATGGAATCGTGAGTAACGATATCCGTAACCAAAAGGCAAGCAAGCTTCAGCCCCTCTTTCTCCACCAGCTTCCGAAGTTCCCTCACTAAACCTTCCTGGACATCTTCCAAGCCAAACATACCAATTTCCTCAATCTGGGAAATACTGATCTTATGCCCGTACTCAGTAAAAGTCTTCCTGTCCGCCTGAATAATAACGGAAGGTTCAGTTTTGGAACGCAACAGAGAACCGGTGGCAAAAAACTCCTCTGTAAACTTCTTGGCATCTATTTTGGCAATCCCTGTCAGCCATTCCAACATTTCCCTATCTGCCCGAGCCGCCGTAGGAGATGTCAAATTCAGGGTATCTGAAAGAATCCCCGCGCACAGGCAGACCGCTACAGCCTGGGAGGGTTCCACATTACGATGGTAAAATCTGCGTGCCACCAAGGTGGATGTGGATCCTACGGGTTCATTCAGAAAACGGATTGGATCCCGTGTAGAAAGCTGGGTACCCAAACGGTGGTGATCCATCACCTCCACAATCTCCGCCTCCTCCACCCCCTTGACGGCCTGAGAAAATTCATTGTGATCCACTAAAGCCACACGTGTACGGGGCGGATCCACCAAATCCGTCTTACTCAGTACACCAATTATTTTGTTCGTCTTGATACTCATCACAGGGAACAATGCCTGCTTGCGCTTTACGGCAGCCTGCCTCAACTCGGGCAGCGGCATATTCTCCGGAAAAACGGTGTAATCCTTCTGAACCTGCTCCCTCACCTTCCGGGAACAACGGATCAACTGGCCAACACTGGCCGTATCCCAGGGAGTACTCAAAATACATGTTCCCGTCGTCTGGGCCGTCTCAATAATGTCCAAGGAAGGGAAAGCACCGGACGTGGTCACCAAAGCGCGTACGCCATGTTCCACTGCATATAGCTGCACATTCGGACGGTCCCCACAAATAACAATCAGATCCCGGATAATCCCTTTTCTCCTGTAATTTGCGAGCCTTGTTCGAACGCTGGGTTCACTGGAAGCACCCACCAGCAGAATATTCTGCGTTTCTTCCTCACTTAAGGATTCCCCGGTCAGACATTTTCCGTCAATGGTGGTGGCGATATTGCTCAGGCTGGAAAAGACGGAGCGCACATTCATCTCCGTCATATTCAGAGGCATGAGCAGGCTCAACAAATCAAAATAACGCAACAGGCCGTGAAGATTGTGATCAGCGTCAATTACCGGTATGGTTTGCAGAGAATTCTCCGTCATCCTTCGATACGCCGTCAGGAATGTATCGTCCGGACTTACGCTAATCACATCACGACGACAGATTGTCCCGGCGGTGGGCGTCACGTCATGAATCAGTATCGGCTCCGGCACTCCTGCCTTTTCCAATACCCAGGATGTTCTCAGCGTCATTTCCCCACATCTGGCGGCAACCGCACCAGGTTCGCCATGAGTTCTTAAAAACTCCGCATTCCCTATGGCTGAACAAATAGCATCCGTATCCGGATTCTGGTGGCCGATCACATAAACGGGCCTATTCTCTGTCTTCTCCGGAAGCATCTTTATATTTCCTTGTACAGGTTAATCTATATTCAGCCTGACGGGCACCACCACCTTGGAAGCAATGGGCACACCGTCCTTTTCCGCCGGATAAAAAGTCCAATTCTCTCTCACCCAACGCATAAAAAGGCGGTCCAATTCCGCATTTCCCGTTGACTGAAGAAGATTGACGGATGAAGGTTCCCCATGGGAATTTACTCCAACCACTACTTTCACCACGGCATTCACCTTCCCGACTTTAGAAGAATTGACGGAATTGGGCAAGGACGGAGCATGTTTATAACGCACCTTTTTATCAGGAGAAATATTCTGATCCGGTTCCGGACGCCCCGGCAGGGATACCGCCGGGCGCTTCACAGGCTGCCTTCGCTTTACTTCATTCATGGAAATCCGCATGGCGGCGAGCTCCTCCGGCAAGAGTTCCGAAGAAGCCTCATCCAAAAGAAAATCCTTCATTTCGGAACAATCTTCATTTTCCGGCAGCTTGATCGCCAATAGGTCTTCATTTGATGCAATTTCCGGAACGGGGCTGACTGTGGACGGAGCTGCAACAGGAACAACAGATACAGTCTGAACTTCTTCCGTCTCCAGAGAAACCTCTTCGGACGGGGACACAAACGTCATTTCCACATCCCCGCCCTGGACGGAAGGAAACCCGTTTATGTGGACTTTACGGCCCGCTGGTGCTCCACCTGCCAGGTCAACAAGGCCTCCTATACGGATGAAGTGCTGGCCGCTTTCAAAAAATATGGCATCGTCATGATGAAGGCGGACAAGACCCGCACGAACCCCGCCATTGACCAGGAACTTAAAAACCTGGGGCGCACAGCCGTTCCCGTCAATGCCCTGTATCTTCCCGGTAGAAAACCCGTCGTCACCAGGGAACTCCTGTCCCCGGCCTACCTGCTGGAATTCCTGGAAAAGGAAATGGAACGCTAGGACGTCTTGTCATGCGGGCGGCAATCCGCCGCCCTCCCCCCCAGGCCATGCCGGGCAGCAGGAAACGGAGAAAACTTACCCTTCCCCGTTCAACAGCGGCAGCAACGCGTCCGCCCATGCCTGATAACCCTTCTCCGTTAAATGGACATGATCCCTGAACATGCCCTCCCTGAACGTCCCGTCCGGCTTCAGCAGGCTACCGTTAATGGACAAAATAGTGGTCCTCGGAAGCTCAAGCCTGCGCAGCAAACGGTTAATCTCCTCCTGCCTCCTGCGCAACGGGCTGCCGGGATCGGTGCCGTAGGGAGTCACCTCCATCAGGATCAAACGGGTCTCCGGAAACTTCTTCAACAGGCGTACGGCTATCTCCCGGATGCCCTTCACCGTCTGCGCTGCGGCTTGCCTCCCCTTCCAGCGGCCGATATTATTCGTCCCGGCCAGTAAAACGCAATAGCGGGGGGAAGTCTTGACCGCCAGTTTCGTATCCTCCATACGCCACAGCATGCTGTCCGTCCTGTCCCCGCTCACTCCGAAGTTGACCGCCTTCATCGGCAGAAACAGCCTCTTCCACAGCGCGGCACCTTCCCGTTCCCAGCATTCCGTAATGGAATCCCCCACGAACAGAATGCCGCATTCCTTCCCCAGCAAATTTTCCCGAACCGCCCTGTAACGGGCCGGAACCCACGGCTGGGTATTCAGTTTGGGAACATCGGGCGGATCCGGAGCCTCATCAGCAGGAGACGCATACACGGCAGAAGAAGCAAAGGAGAGCAATAAAAAAACGGCAGAGAAAACAGAAGCATTCATCTTTTTCCGAATACGCGGCCCGGAAAAGCATTCTTTCCCCTGCCGGGAAAATCATGTTCTCACCGCCTTGCCCAATACCTCCAGAGGCTGGCCGGACAAATTCAATTCCTTTACCAGAAAACGGACAATCAGCAGGCTTGCCAGCGCATCATACAAAGCGTCATGCCAGCGGCGCGCAGGAAGCAACGCCTCCACGGAACAGGTCAACCCCAGGGCGCCGCACAAAGAAGACAGGGAATAATCCTCCAGACCGGGGACACACATCCTGCCCAAAGCCAGCGTATCCAGCCACGGACCGAAGCCGTGGCCCGGAAACCGCCGCAGGAACTTCCGTTCCGTAGCCGGATTATGCCCCACCACCACGGCCTGCCCCAGCCGGGAACGTATCTCCGGCCACAGGGAAGGAAAAGACGGGGCATCCGCCAGCATCTCCGTAGTAATGCCGTGCACCTGGGAGGCGGACCATAAAACCGGCTTCTCCACCGCAATATAGGAAGTCCACAACTCAGGTTCGTCCTCCAGGCGGGAACATGCGGCTATGCCTATCTGGACAGGCTGGTCCGTCTCCCCCCGGGCCGCGCCGGCGGATTCAAAATCAATGGCGGCGAAACGCAGGCCGCCGATTGTATCCGAAAGCGGAGGCATATCAGAACAACTCCAGCTGAGCGTATTCCCCGACAGGCATATCGTCGTCCATGTCCGTATTCTTGGCTCTCGGTTCCGCCAGCCGGGAGCGCCCCTTTTTCCTGGGGCGCGTGGAATTCATCTCCAGATGGGACAGGATGGCCTTGGCGCGGTCCACAATGACGGCAGGCATGCCGGCCAGTCGGGCCACCTGAATGCCGTAGGACTTGTCCGCCGCTCCCGGCACAATCTTGCGCAGAAACACGATTTCCTCCTTCCACTCCCGCACGGCCACATTGTAATTCTGCACGCCCTGCCTGGAATTGGCCAAATCCGTCAGCTCATGATAATGCGTAGCGAACAGGGTGCGGGACTTCAGCTCGTCATGCAGGTATTCCGCCACGGCCCAGGCGATGGAAAGACCGTCAAAGGTGGCCGTGCCCCGCCCGATTTCATCCAGAATAATCAAGGAGCGCTCCGTAGCGTTATTCAGAATCAGGGAAGTTTCGCTCATCTCCACCATAAAGGTGGACTGGCCGCGCGCCAGGTCGTCGCTGGCTCCCACGCGGCAGAAAATGCGGTCCACCAAACCGATGTGGGCGGCTTCCGCCGGCACATACGCTCCAATCTGGGCCATCAGCGTAATCAGGGCCACCTGGCGGATATAGGTGCTCTTGCCCGCCATATTGGGCCCGGTCAGCAGAATAAGGCGGTTTTCCTCCGGTTCCAGAAAGGCGTCATTGGGAACGAACACATCGCCGGAAACATTCTGCTCAATAACGGGATGACGGCCATTGACAATGCGCAGGGTCATGGAATTGTCCAGAACGGGGCGGCAGTACCGGTACTGCTGCGCGCCCTCAGCCAGCCCCAGCAGCACATCCAGATCCGCCATGGCGTCCGCCGTCATCTGGATATCGTCAATGTGGCGGCCCACTTCTTCACGCAACAGGAGGAACTGCTCATACTCCACCTGGCGGGAACGCTCGTCCGCCCCCAGGATGGTATTCTCCATCTGCTTGAGCTCCGGGGTAATAAAGCGCTCCGCGTTCACCAGCGTCTGCTTGCGCTGGTAATCCGGGGGCACTTTATCGTAATGGCTCTTCGTTACTTCAATGTAATAACCGAAGACGTTATTAAAGCGAATTTTCAGGGAATCAATTCCCGTGCGCTTGCGCTCCTTCTCCTGCAGCCGTGCCAGCCACTCCTTCCCGTCGCGGGAAGCCAGCCGCAATTCATCCAGACCGGCGTGATACCCTTCCCTGATGATGCCGCCCTCCTTGATGGTCACGGGCGGTTCCTCCACCAGGGCGCGCTGGAGCAAATCCACCAGCTCATCAAAACAGCCCATGCGGGAACGGATGCTCTCCAGCATCTCCCCGCCGCCGGGCAGGGATTCCAAATCATCCCTGAGCGCGGGGATGCGCGACAGGGAGGAAGCCAGCGCCTGAAGGTCGCGGGCATTCCCGGCACCCTGGGAAATGCGCCCCGTCAGCCGCTCCATGTCCCGCACATTCTTCAGGCTCTCCCTCAGCTTGCTCATCAGGTAGGGCTCCTGCAGCAGAACGGCGATCACCTCCTGCCTCGCCAGGAGCTTTTCCAGATCGCACAGGGGGTGGAGCAGCCAGTCCCGGAGTTTGCGTGCGCCCATGGGTGTGCTCGTCCTGTCCAGGGTCCCCAGCAGGGAAAGCTTCACGCCGCCGCGGGAATCCACCAGGTCCAGATTCCTCTGGCTGGCCTGGTCAATCAGCACGGCGTTCTCCGTGGCGCGCACGGAAATGCGGCGCAAGTGGTCCGTGGGGCGGCGGAGCTGGTAGCCCAGATAATGGAGCACCGCGCCGGACGCCCCCAGGGCGGCGGTCATCTCCCCGCAGCCGAAGCCGTCCAGGGAATGCACCCGGAAATGGCTCAGCAAATTGGGAATGGCCGTGGAAGGCAGAAAAGTATATCCGTCGTAATAAAGCGTGGGGTGGGTTCCGGGGAAGCAGTCCGTCTGCTCGTCGCTGACCAGGAGTTCGGAGGGATTGATGCGGGACAGCTCGTCCAGAAGCAAATCCATGTGTTCGAACTGGGCCACGGAAAATTCCCCCGTGGTATGGTCCACGCATGCCAGGCCGAAGCGCTTCTTGTCCCTGTACAACGCCACAATGTAATTATGGCGGGAGGAATCCAGCAAATTCATGTCCGCCAGGGTTCCGGCGGAAATCACGCGGGTCAGTTCCCGCTCCACCAGTTTGCCAGGCTGCGGAATGGTGGTCTGCTCCGCAATAGCCACCCGCTTACCTCCCTTCACCAGCCGTCCGATATACCCTTCCGCGCTGTGGTGGGGCACCCCGCACATCGGAATGCCGTGGCGCTTGGTCAGCGTCAGGCCCAAAATGGCGGAGGCCTCCTTGGCGTCCTCAAAAAACATTTCGTAAAAATCCCCCAGCCGGAAAAACAGCAGCACGTCTTCCGGCAAGCCCTTCTTCATGCGAAGGTACTGATCCATCATCGGGGTTGAGGCAGGTCCGGAACTACTCATAAATAACGGTGAAAGAGTAATCCGATTGCGGCTTCAAGGCAAGGTTGGAATCTTGTTAGAACCGGGGCTCCACTCCCCTTTTCCAAGGAAAAGCCAGGGAAGAATCATCCAAAGCCCCGCAAAGAAAATGCGTTGCCTCTGCCATTATCGCGTCTTTTCTCTTCCTCTCCGGAAACAGGCCCTCATGCGGAAGAACCCGGCCATGCAGACTGCCATCTTTTTGCGAAGCGCGGCAAACAACAGGCCATTTATTCCAGAAAAGAAAAAACCGTGCCGCAACCGGATGCGGCACGGTGTGAAGTCAGATTGGAGGAATTAATATTCCACCACGGGGGCATCCTTCCACAGGGTGTCCATACCGTAGAATTCGCGCGTTTCCTGCCCCATGATGTGAACCATCACGTCAATGTAGTCCACTACGGACCACAATGCCACAGGCGTATCTTCCACATAGGTGGGGAGGGCTCCCGCCTTTTCCCGGACGGCTTCTTCCAGCTCCCGGATGACGGCTCGCAGATGGGGGACGGACAACCCCGTGCACACTACCATGAAATCCGTCAGGGAAGACATGCCCCGCAAGTCGTACACCCGCACATTTTCGGCCTTGGCGTCATCCGCGGCGCGGGCGCACATCCTGGCCAGTTCCATCGCATCGTTGGCTACCATATTCGATTCGTTTCTATTGAATTATTTCTTTTCTCCGCCGTCCTTGCCGAACTCATCAACGGGATTGTAGGAGAAGGGGTCCCGTTCCGCCTGTTCCAGTTCCCCTTCCATCTTCCGTTCTTCAGCGCCGTCCGCGCGGGTCTCTTCAGCTTCTTTCTTCTCGGTATGGCCGGAATCATCCTTCCCGGGCTGTTCCTCCACTTCGGAAGGCATGGGGGGCGGAGTCACCCTGGAGGGAGGGTTTTTCATTTCCCCGTATTCCAGAATATCCATGACCTGGGAACCTTCCAGCGTTTCAAACTCCATCAGGGCCTCCGTCAGAATGTCCAGCTTGTCCCGGTTTTCCGTCAGGATGGCCATGGCGCGTTCATAAGCGCTGTCCACCAGGAAGCGGACTTCCGAGTCAATCAGCTCCGCCGTGGATTCGGAATAATTGCGGGAACGCGTCCCCAGGTCGCGGGCAATATAAACTTCTCCCTGGTGTTCTCCGTACTCAATCAGCCCCAGTTTTTCGCTCATGCCGAATTCGCACACCATGCGCCGCGCCAGGTTGGTGGCGCTCTTGATGTCTCCGGTAGCGCCGCTGGTCACATCACCAAAAACGATTTGTTCGGCGCAGCGCCCGCCCATCGCCACGACGAGCTGGTCCAGCATTTCGGACCGGAGCTGGTGCATCTTGTCGTCGGAAGGAAGCCACATGGTCATGCCGAGGGCCCCGCCGCGGGGAACAATGGTCACCCGGTGCAGCGGCTCGCTGTGCGGCGTTTTCAACAGGCAGATGGCATGCCCCGCCTCATGCACGGCGGTAATGCGGCGCCCCCGTTCGTTAATCGCCAGGCTGCGGCGTTCACGCCCCCAGCTGACCTTGTCGCGGGCTTCTTCCAATTCGGCCTCCGTAATCTCCTTCAGACCCTTGCGGGCGGCCAACAGGGCGGCTTCATTGACCAGGTTGGCCAGCTGGGCACCGGAAAAGCCGGACGTGCCGCGGGCAATCCGCTCAAAGCTGACTCCGGGCGCCATCTTCACTTTTCTGGCATGCACCTGCAGGATCTGTTCGCGCCCCCGGACGTCCGGCAGGTTCACCACCACCTGCCGGTCGAAGCGGCCGGGACGCAGCAGGGCCGGGTCCAGGATGTCCGCACGGTTGGTGGCGGCAATCACGATTACATTGGAGTTGTTTTCAAAACCGTCCATCTCCACCAGCAGGGCGTTCAGCGTTTGTTCCCGCTCGTCATTGCCGCCGCCCATGCCGTAACCGCGCTGGCGGCCCACGGCGTCAATTTCATCAATGAAAATCAGGCTGGGCGCCGTCCTTTTGGCCTGTTCAAACATATCGCGGACACGGCTTGCACCCACCCCCACGAACATTTCCACAAAGTCCGAGCCGCTGATGGAATAGAAGGAAGCGTTGGACTCCCCGGCAATGGCACGCGCCAGCAGAGTTTTGCCCGTGCCGGGCGCCCCGACCATCAGCACGCCGCGGGGAATAGTGGCGCCCAGATCGCGGAATTTTTCCGGATTGCGCAGGAACTCCACCAGTTCCCACACTTCCTCCTTGGCTTCGCTGATGCCGGCCACATCCTTGAACGTCACCTTGTTCTTGTCCGGGGAGATGAGGCGCGCCCGGCTTTTGCCGAAGCTCATGGCCCCCCGGGCCCCGCCGCTCTGCGCGCGGAACATGAAGAACAGAATCACCAGAATGAGCACGATGGGCAGCAGATTCAGCAGGATGCCGCCCCAGGAACCGGATTCACGCTTGAACTTCGTATCCGGCCCCAGAAGCTGCTTGACGCGGTCTCCCTGGAACTCCAGGGTAAAAGGCACTTCCACGCGTTCAAAACGCTGCTTGTCCACGGAGGCGTCTCCCGTAGCCGCGGGCCAGATGCGGGTGACAATCTGTCCGACCAGCACGTTCTGGTTGCCGTCTTCCGCCAGGATGATGCCGTCCTTTCCTCCGGCGATGCGGCCTTCCAGGGCCAGGCGGTTGAATTCAGGCACGGAAAGCTTCTGGGCTCCCTCAGGAATGAGGGAAACATTCTTTCCCTCTTCCGTCCGGTACGGGCTCTCCACCACCCTGTAGCCGGAAAGTTCATTCAGCAAAGGCTTGTCGCGGTCCGGAAGGGACATGGAATAAGTCAGCGCAAAGGGGGTCATTTCCACCTTCGGCTGAATTTCCTTCCTGTACACCAGCGCGTGAATAACGCCTTCGGAACCGTTTTCGCTCAGCACCACTTCCACGGGGGCCTTGGGGTCGTTCAGCACCACGCGCCCCGCCTTATACTGGGCTTCAAAGGATTCCAGATTTTCCTTGCGGGGGCCCAACCCGAAAGATTCAGGGGTGAAAAAGCCAAACGCAAGGACGCCTACAATGAGAAGTACCATGACCCACACGCCCCAGTTGGGGGATTCGGGCCTGCCGGAGCCGGGAAATTTGGGAGGACGGGGAG
>ERZ772991.283-NODE-283-length-71302-cov-12.613345_pt1 | contig 71302 bp, 64 predicted proteins | sample MGYA00511128_ERZ772991 | MGnify/ENA primary metagenome ERZ772991 (study PRJEB29015, sample SAMEA2737655) | human gut metagenome | biome: human gut; feature: human-associated habitat; material: faeces | place: China | collected 2012 ... | reverse complement strand
TTACTCATCAGAAGCTCTTATTTTTTTAATCACCGTTCCAGATGATACCGAATTGCTCCGTGCTTTGCACTCCCGCAATTCTAAAAACATTCCTAATCCCCTTATTTTTTCTTCAAATAATGGCTTCTTACTCATGTTTTTAGCAGGTCCCAGGTTCAAAAATCCTCCTGCAGGCAAGCCTGCGCCGGATTTCCGCCCTTTTTGCCCTGGCATCATCATATAGATTCTATCGAAAAAATATTAAATTATCAATATTTTTCACCTGCAAATCCAAAAACTTCTTAAATGTTCTCTCGGAATCTTTCTGTACCTGACTTTGCGAGAAGATTTTTTGTCAGCCGCAAAGGCAAGTCCATAAAAGACTCCGGTAGGACATATAACAGAAAAGGAGTGAGCATGCCATTTCATATACTCACTCCCAAATCCTGTCTTACTTATTTGTACCTTTTATGCCTCAACACTCTCATTTCTATGCTCCATAGTCCTGAACAAATGGGTACAGATCAGGATCGCTACTACAATGGACAGATAATCCGCTGCAGGCTGCGCATAAATAACGCCTTCCAGTCCAAACATATGATTTAAAATAAAGATCAACGGGATAAAGATCAGTCCCTGACGGCAGACTGTCAGGAGCAATGACGGGATCGCCTTTCCCATTCCCTGGATGGTATTGATGCACAGGAATAAAATCCCTAAAAACGGCGCTGACAACTGCAGTGCAATAACCATCTGGATACCATAAGTGATAACCTGGGCGTCATTGATAAACACCTGAACCAGTGATTTTCTTGCCACCATCATAAACAGGGTCAGGATCGTTCCCATGATCACCGATACGATGCCTGTAAACTTAAACACCTGCATCAGACGTTTCTTATTTCCCGCACCATAATTATATCCGATCAGCGGCTGAATTCCCACACAAAGTCCGATCTGCAGCAGCACTACCAACATATTGGATTTCAAGGCAACGCCCATTGCAGCAACCGGTGTATCTCCATATCCTACTAATGCCTGATTAAGGATAATATTTGCAAAACTCATTAAAATATTGTTTAAAGATGCAGGAATTCCAATCGCTACTACGCTCTTTGCAATTCCTTCTCCCACTTTAAAATATTTCCAGCTGATAGACAAAGTGGATTTTTTCCTGAGAAAATACTGCAGATAAAACAGGCATGCTGCAATATTTCCAATGATCGTAGCCAATGCTGCGCCTGTTACTCCCCAGCCTAACATCAGGATCATAACCGGATCCAGCACAATATTTATAATAGTTCCAAGGAGGTTTCCCACCATAGACTCTCTGGCCGCGCCTTCTCCTCTTAAGATATTGGCAAATGCAGTGGAAAACAGGATCGTTGGCGCACCAATGGAAATGATCAGCAGATATTTTCTGGCAAAACCAATGGTATTTTCACTGGCTCCGATCAGTCCCAAAATCCCTTCCATACCAAGTACAGAACAGACAGCCACGATCACTCCCAGACCTAACGCACCATAACAGCAAAAGGAACTGATATGCCATGCCCGGTCTTTATGCTTTTCACCTAATGCCCTGGATATAGCCGAGCTTCCACCGATGCCAAACAGATTTCCCAGCGCCATAAAGATCATAAATACCGGTGTTGCCAAAGATACAGCCGCAACCTGCAGTGGATCCTGTGTCTGACCAATGAAAAAGGTATCTGCCATGTTGTAAATGACAACTACCAGCATAGATATCATGGTAGGAACAGCCATAGTAGCCACTGCTTTAGGTACCGGAACTTTTTCAAACAGATCCGTATTGGTTTTCATACATTTTTCCTCTCTTTTTCCCACATTTTCTCCATTGTATGCTTTTTACATTTTGTCTTATTTTTAACGTATTTAAGCCATTTTGCGTAAGCATTCTGCCATTCTAAACACAATCTGTATATTTGTCAACTGTTATTTTTTTGCCGAGGTTCTGCTGAAATTCTGTCATCCCATTTTCCTGTTACTGAGAAATTCATATTCCAACTTTCTGCATTTTTCATTGCTCTGCCACTAACCTTGTTGTATAATAGGTTTATAATAAGAAATGGAGAATGCGTATGTTAGTTTCAACAAAAGGGCGTTATGCACTGCGTATCATGATCGACCTGGCAGAACACCAGAGAGACGGCTATATTCCATTGAAGGAAACAGCCGGGCGCCAGGGCATTTCAGAAAAATACCTGGAAGGGATCATTAAGATCCTTGTAAAAGATAAAATGCTTACAGGTGTCCGCGGCAAAGGCGGCGGATACAAACTTACCAAATCACCGGATCAGTATACAGTAGGAAGTATCCTGCGCCTTACGGAAGGCTCCCTTGCCCCTGTATCCTGTCTGGAATCCCCGGACGCACTTTCCTGCGAGCGCATGGACTGCTGCCGTACACTCCCTATGTGGAGAGGCTTGGATCACCTGATCAACAACTACTTAGACAATATCACTCTTGCTGACCTGATCCAGCCCGAAGAACCATGGAGCAATTATGTAATCTAGTCCAAAAGAAAAACAAGCGCCACCAAAGGTGGCATTTGTTTTTCTTGGACGATTAACGAGGGTTCCGTCTGCGTCAGCAGACAATAGAGCGCGATAGCGCGTGAACCCGAGTGTACATATATACATAATCTCCAAAAAAGAGTATGCCACCGGGAATGGAACTCCATCCCGAAAGCATACTCTTTTTCATTTCATCTTTTCCTACTTATAAAGAGACAGTCCATCAAATAAAATAACCGGATCATCCCATTCATTATCCTTTAACAGGGAAACTTCTACGCGGATCTGCTTCTGTCCGGATACATCCACACCAAAATATACATTCTTTTCATTGTAATGGATATCAGGTGATGTATACAGTACCTGGTCATCGTCACCGTAAACAGTTACTCTTGCAAGAAGGGCGCTGTCAAACTGGGAAGAAGGACCAAATACGCCAGATAACATTCTGTATTCACCATTTGTATTGCACTGTACATAGCTTCCCTTGCCTTTTAAGCGGATCGCATTTCCCCAGCGGGATCCAGCGGCTGTCTTACCGGAAGCAATGATCGTGTAATCTTTCTTTGTAATGCCTTCCAGGTTCTGTACCAGATAACCATTTTCCAGATCCATACTATTAGCTGGCTCTGTATCTCCCTCATTTGGAACCCATACGCCATCTTCGCCAATGGTTCTTCCATCGATCACTGTGTTTACAGCCATAGCACCGTTTGGATACAGGAAATACCATTTTCCATCGTCACTCTTTAACCATCCAATCTGCATTGCACCAGTCTGGTCCAGATAATACCACTGGCCATCGATCTGCTGCCAGCCGGTCTTCATAATACCGTCATTACCAATATAATAATATTTTCCATTATCTTTTATCCACTCATTGTATGCAAACTTGTTGGTACCCTTCTGGTATTTCCACTGATCATTTACATATTTCCATGTTCCTGCATAAGCCGGAACTGTTAAAGCCGCACTTAATGCCAGCGCTGCCGCTGCAACCGCAAAACGTCTTCTCATTTCCCATTCTCCTTTCATCTGCAGGCTTTATTCCTGCGCTATATTAACCGCTCATACTGTCTGTTTTCGTACGCTTTATTATAATTCAACTTTGCTTTTTATGCAACAGTGCCTGCCATCTGTTCACAGAATATCCACGGTTTTACTGGGTTTTCTGGACAATCATCCGCTTATCTGTCACTTAATCTTCCCACATTCCTGCAAATTCACCGTCTTTTAAACGCAAAAGTCTCTGATTGGAACTTCCCCGAAAGATCAGGGTCAGATCCTTCTTTGCTTCCACAAACTCACCATCTACCAACACATCGATCTGACGCAGCATTTCTTTTGTATATTCCGTGTAAACAGAGCCGCCTGGCTGCATATCCTGATCAAACAGATATCCGCTGTAACACCAGATGTCTTTTTGTGGATAAGTCTCCCTGATCTTCTTTAAAAGGTGGACAAGTACCGCCTGATTTTCCGGTTCAAAAGGTTCTCCCCCAAGAAGGGTAAAACCCTGAATATATCCCGGTTCCAGTAATTTTAAAATTTTATCCTGCGTCTCCTCTGTAAAAGGAACCCCATACTGAAAATTCCAGGTTTCCGAATTAAAACAGCCCTTACAATGATGACGGCAGCCAGACACAAACAATGTTACCCTTACACCAGGACCATCTGCAATATCACATTCTTTTATATTTCCATAATTCATCTGTCATTTCTCCATTTCTGTTAAATATACTCTGCGGATCTAAATAACATAACTGAACAAGAAGTTTATCTTTATAGTATACACCACATCATTCTCCTGCACAAGAAAAAAGCAAAGCCCGGAAATCACTTCCAGGCTCTGCCCTTTTATTTTGTAACGTGTTCACACTCACAAACCCGCACTTCGTGCTCTACTTTCCCGAGAAGTTTCTATGCAGCAGCTCATGCTCCTTCCCCTTTAAAAGTGAGTCATAAAGTGAAAGGATCATCGGGTTTTCATTTGACTTCTTGATCTGGGTATTTACATCTGTATCGTACAGTCCCTTCATTCTGGCCTTTCTGGTTCGCGGTCCGGCATTTACCGGCTGGCCGCCGCCCATGATACAGCCTCTGCGGCATGCCATTACTTCCACAAAATCATACTCCACCTCATGGTTCTTGATCTGCTGCAGCAGCTTATCCGCATTTGCCAGACCATTTACTACTGCCGCCCGGATCTCTCTTCCATTATAATCATAGGTCAGCGTCTTAATACCTTCATCACCCCGGACTCCGCTCTTTTTAATGGCTTCCATATCCACTCTGCTGTGTCCCTGCTGCAATCTGCGAAGTACTGCCTCTGTGACACCGCCGGTAACACCAAAGATCACACCGCTTCCGGAACCAATACCAAAAGGCACATCAGCAGCCTCGATCTCTACCTTATCAAATACAATACCGGACTTGCGGATCATCCTTACTACTTCTGTTGTTGTTAATACATAATCCACATCCTGTTTTCCGTTGGTAAAGGACTCCGGCCGCAGGATCTCTTCCTTCTTTGCTGTACACGGCATAATAGAAACAGATACTATCTTCTTTCCTTCGTTCTTTTCCGGATCCTTATAATATTCACGGACTACCGCACCAAACATTTGCTGAGGAGAACGGCAGGTGGAAAGGTTTGGCACAAATTCCGGATATTTTGTCTCACAATATTTCACCCATGCAGGACAGCAGGATGTAAATAATGGCATTTTCTGACCGGAAGTAAAACGCTCAATAAATTCCTTTGACTCTTCCACAACTGTCAGATCCGCACCATAAGAAGTATCATAAACCTCATCAAAGCCCAGTCTGTGAAGTACACCTACCAGCTTGCCCATTACATTTTCGCCCTTTGCATAGCCAAAATGATCTCCAATGGCCACACGTACAGCCGGTGCGATCTGAGCGATCACCTTTGTATTTTTATCCGCTAAAGCTTCCCATACCACATCGATATTGGTATGGATACTGATAGCACCTGTAGGACAGACAACCCGGCACTGGCCGCAGCCAACGCAGTCTGTTTCTGCGATCTTCTTATTAAATGCAGGCATTACCTGTGCATCTGTTCCACGGTAAGCAAAATCAATGGCATTGATATTCTGCACATTGTCGCACATTCTTACACAGTCACCGCAAAGGATACATTTATTAGGATCCCTGATAATAGCATGGGAACTGGTGTCGATAGGCTGCTGCTCTCTTACATTTTCAAAACGGATCTCATGAACACCCATGCGATGAGCCAGTTCCTGCAGATGACATTCTCCACTCTTGATACAGGTAGTACAATCTCTGCAGTGGGCCGCTAAAAGCAGTTCCAGGATCAGTTTGCGGTAACGCATCAGCCTTGGTGTATTCGTATAGATGACCATTCCGTCTTTTGGTTTTTCTGAACAGGAGGCAAAGGTCTTTCCCCTGTCATTTTCCACTGTACAAAGACGACAGGCTCCATATATAGATAATTCTGAATGATAGCACAATGTAGGGATGTCGATCCCGGCTTTTCTTATTACTGACAATACATTGGGTTCATCTGTAAATTCAATGGACTGTCCGTCAATTGTCATAATTCCCATAAATTTCCATCCTCCCTACTCTGTATAGATCGCGCCAAAGGCACAGTTGTCCATACAGCTTCCGCATTTTACACATTTTTCATTGTCAATGACAAATGGTGACTTCACTTTTCCGGAAATGGCATTTACCGGACAGTTCCTTGCACACTTGGAGCAGCCTTTACACTTCTCAGGATCGATCTTAAATACCCGAAGCCCGGAACAGACATGTGCACGGCATTTCTTATCCAGAATATGCTCCTCGTATTCCTTACGGAACGCATGAATGGTACTGATGACCGGCTTTGGCGCGCTCTTTCCCAATCCGCAAAGGGCAGTATTTTCGATCATATCTGCCAGCTCTTCCAGCTCATCCAGATCGCTCATTTTCCCGTTTCCTGCAACAATACGCTCCAAGATCTCCAACATTCTCTTGGTTCCTTCTCTACATGGAACACATTTTCCGCAGCTTTCTCTTTGGGTGAAATTCATAAAGAACCGGGCAACTTCCACCATACAGGTATCTTCATCCATAACAACCAGACCGCCGGATCCGATCATGGCTCCGATCTTTGAAAGGGAGTCAAAATCCATCTTGCTGTCAAGCTGTGACTCCACCAGACAGCCTCCGGAAGGACCACCGATCTGGACTGCCTTAAACTTTTTATTATCCTTAATGCCACCGCCAATATCGAAAATGATCTCACGAAGACTGATACCCATAGGAACTTCGATCAGACCTGTATTCTTAACATTTCCAGTAAGTGCAAATGCCTTGGTTCCCGGGCTTTCCGGTGTACCGATACGGCTGTACCAGCCTGCGCCATTTTTAATGATCATAGGAACATTGGCATAGGTTTCTACGTTATTTAATACAGTTGGTTTGCCCCATAAGCCCTGTTCTACGGTTCTAGGCGGTTTTACCCTTGGCATACCTCGTTTTCCCTCAATAGAAGCGGTCAGCGCAGATCCTTCGCCACATACAAAGGCACCGGCGCCTCTGTTGATATGCAGTCTGAAACTAAAGCCGGTTCCCAGGATATTATCGCCTAAAAGTCCCTTTTCCTCTGCCTGGGCAATAGCGATCTGCAGTCTGCGCACTGCCAGTGGATATTCCGCACGGACGTAAATATATCCTTCCTGGGCCTGCACTGCATAAGCCGCTAACATCATGCCTTCGATCATACGGTGGGGATCACCTTCCATAACACTTCGGTCCATAAATGCACCTGGATCGCCTTCATCACCATTGCAGACTACATAGCGTATCTTTTCCTTCTGACTTGCCACCTGGGTCCATTTCTTACCAGCCGGGAAACCAGCGCCGCCTCGTCCTCTCAGTCCTGCGTCTGTCACGGTCTTTATAACAGCTTCCGGAGTCATTTCAAAAACAGCTTTTTCAAAAGCCTCATAAGCGCCTACTGCCATGGCATCTTCTATATGCTCTGCATCAATATGTCCACAATTTTTAAGCACCAGACGGGTCTGCTTTGCATAGAAAGGGATCTCCTCCTGGGTTTCATATACACGGCCGCTGTCCTCATACATCAGCCTTGTTACCGGCTCCCCGCGAAGGATCGTTTTTTCAAATATTTCTTCACAGTCTTCCAGCTTTACCTTTAAATACAGGTAATTGTATGGTTCAATACGAACTAAAGGACCCATTTCACAGAAACCGTGACATCCGCTCATCTTAAGTCCCACATGTGCGATCTCTTCCCCAAATTTTACCGTCACATTGCTCATATTTGCAGTCAGTTCCTTAATACGGGCATAGATCTTGTCGGAACCGCCTGCCAGACATCCTGTTCCTCCGCAGATCAGGACTCTGCAGGTTTCTTTCTGGCGTTTTTCCTTACATTCTTCTCTCCACAGATGAAGCTGCATTCTGTTCTCTATTTTCATACCTTCTCATCCTCCCGCAATTTTGCGATCAGTTCACTCATTTTCTCCGGTGTCATTTTCGGATGTACTTCATCATTGACCATTACGGCAGGCGCCAGTCCGCAGGCTCCCAGGCAGGAAACAGTTTCCACTGTAAACAGCTGGTCATCTGTTGTATGTTTCTTTTTGCCAAGCCCCAGTTCCTTGTAAAGTCCCTCCAAAATAGGAATGGACTTACGCACATGACAGGCCGTTCCGTCACATAACTTGATCACATATTTTCCCTTTGCCTCAAAAGAGAAATTCTCGTAAAAGCTTGCTACACTGTAAGCCTTTGCTTCTGAGATCCCCAGTTTCCCCGCAACATAGGTCAGAAGCTCCGGCGGCAGATAACGATATTCCTCCTGGATCCCCTGGATAATAGGGATCAGGGATTTTTCTTCACAGCTATACTGTGCAATGATCTGGTCTGTCTTCTCATAATAAGATGTATCTAACATTGTACCCCTCCTTTTGTGCATTTCACGTATAATCAATTATACATGAGAAAATGTTTTGTGCATAGTGCTTATTGATATTTTTTTGACGAAATTCTCAATAAGTATAACAAACTACCTGAATAAGAAAAAAGAAGCCCCAGAATTTACTCTGAGACTTCTCTTTAAGTTCATTGATTTTACAGATGTAATACTCTGTCCCGGATCTCCTGGGTCCTTCCCTGGTTCCAGAACTGTGTTCCAATATAACCGCAGGTTCTTCTTGCTACGAACATCTTATTCTGATCCTTGTTTCCACAATTTGGGCACTCCCAGATCAGTTTTCCGGACTCTTCCTCTTTGATGACCATTTCACCATCGTAACCACAGCATTCGCAGTAATCGCTCTTGGTATTTAACTCTGCGTACATGATATTGTTATAAATAAACTTCATAACAGACAGTACCGCCGGAATATTGTTCTGCATATTCGGAACTTCCACATAGCTTACAGCGCCGCCTGGTGACAGCTTCTGGAAATCAGACTCAAATTTCAACTTGCTGAACGCATCGATCTTCTCTGATACGTGTACATGGTAACTGTTGGTGATGTAGTTCTTGTCGGTTACTCCCGGAATAATGCCAAAACGCTTCTGCAGGCATTTTGCAAACTTGTAAGTTGTGGACTCCATAGGTGTTCCATATACGGAATAACTGATGTTCTCAGCCGCTTTCCACTCTTTGCACTTATCATTTAAACGCTGCATTACCTTTAATGCAAATGGACGTGCCTCCGGGTCTGTATGGGACTTTCCAAGCATTCTCATGCACATTTCATACAGTCCTGCATAGCCCAGTGAAATAGTAGAATATCCGTTAAACAGAAGCTTATCGATCTTCTCACCCTTTTTCAGTCTTGCCAGGGCACCATTCTGCCACAGGATCGGTGCAACATCAGAGATCGTGCCTAAAAGGCGCTCATGACGGCATCTGAGAGCTTCATGGCATAATTCCAGGCGCTCGTCTAAGATCTCCCAGAAACGGTCCATATCGCCTTCAGAAGAACATGCTACATCTACCAGGTTAATGGTAACAACGCCCTGATTGAAACGGCCATAATATTTATGGCTGCCATCTGCATTTCTCTGAGAGTCTTCTACTGTCAGGAAAGAACGGCATCCCATACATGGGTAAACATCTCCCTGCTTTAATTCCTTCATGATCTTTGCAGAAATATAATCCGGTACCATACGCTTTGCAGTACATTTTGCTGCCAGCTCTGTCAGATACCAGTATGGAGCATCCTCGGAAATATTGTCCTCATCCAGCACATAGATCAGTTTTGGGAACGCCGGTGTGATCCATACGCCTTTTTCATTCTTTACACCCTGCATACGCTGTACCAGGACCTCTTCAATGATCATAGACAGGTCTTTTCTGGTCTGACCCTCTGGTACCTCATCCAGGTACATAAATACAGTTACAAATGGAGCCTGTCCATTGCAGGTCATCAATGTGATCAGCTGGTACTGAATAGTCTGGATACCGCTCTTGATCTCTTCTCTCAGTCTGCGCTCTGTTACCTTATCAATGATCGCCTCATCCATAGGTTCGCCGCATTCTTTTCTTTCTTCGATCACATTTTTACGGATCTTCTTTCTACTGATATCTACAAATGGAGCCAGATGAGCCAGTGTAAATGACTGTCCGCCATACTGGTTGCTGGCAACCTGGGCAACGATCTGGGTGGTCACATTACAGGCAGTAAAAAAACTGTGTGGCTTCTCGATCAGTGTCTCACTGATCACAGTACCATTCTGAAGCATGTCCTCCAAATTGATCAGATCACAGTTATGTTCTCTCTGTGCAAAATAATCGGTATCATGGAAATGGATAATTCCCTCTTCATGTGCTCTTACGATCTTCTCCGGAAGAAGTACACGGCGGGAAAGATCCTTACTTACTTCTCCAGCCATGTAATCACGCTGGGTAGAATTGATCACCGGGTTCTTATTGGAATTTTCCTGGTTGACCTCTTCGTTGATATTATCAAGCAGTGATAAAATTCCATTATCTGTTGTATTGGATTTACGTGTCAGTTCCCTCTTATAACGATAGCGCACATATTTCTGTGCTACCTCGTAGCCTCTCATAGCCATGATGCCTGTTTCCACCATGTCCTGAATGTCTTCTACATTTACAGCATGAGTTGACTCCTGAACCTTATTTGCTATATTATCTGCTATCGCTCTGATCTGATAGTCATTCATCTGGTGCAGTCTGTCTACTTCTTCATTCGCCTTATGAACTGCATTAACGATCTTCTGTGAATTAAAATGAACCTCTTCGCCATTCCTTTTAATTACATTCGTCTTTACTTCAACACTCATTACTATCCCTCACTCATGCACAAAATATTGTTGTTTTTTTAACCACACTCACTATATCTAGTGCCAAGTACTATACTACTACAAAAATCAGTTCTTGAAAAGGGAAAAATAGAAAATAAAAGAATTCAGACAACGGCAACTATTGCCCGTTATTTTAATCATTTGTTTATTAGAGTATCTTATAGAATATCTTTGTCTTATTACCCGGTATCTGCCGACCGCCCAGCTATTATCCCACTAAATCCCGGGAATGTAAAGCACTATTTTAACGAGAATTTGAACATTAAAAAAGCAGAACGGATCATAAAATGGACCGTCATAGTACTGACAGTCCATTTTATGATCCATGTTATTATTCTTTGGATTTTACCTGTTATTTGATTTTATCTACTATCTGCAGATCCTCAAAACAGGTCGTCTTCTTGTGTTGTTTCGCTTTCTTCCAGATTTACGATCCGAATCGCATCTTTTGACTGCTCAATCACAGATTCCAGCATTTCACGGCTGATATCGCCTTCCAAAATCGTCAGACCGATCACCAACGCCAGGTTTACACCTGCTATCAGCGTAGTATTTGGGTGTTCCAGATAGGTATACATTGTGCTGTTGACACTTCCTCCATACATATCTGAAAGAAGAATCACCTGATCATCTTCCCCTACAGTCTGGAAAAAAGCATCCAATGCATCATTTAAAGATTTCTCATCCACATAAGCATCAAATACGGTTACTTTATCATGGCCTCCTAACAGAATATCCAAAGAACTTGCTAAACCACTTGCAAGATGTCCATGAGAAGACAGAAAAAATTTTGTCATACTATTACATTCCTTTCAGATCCCGATAGCTGATCAGTTCAATATTATTTTCCTGAATCCATTGTTTAAACCGTTCACTGGTAACAGCTGCCAGATCCTGATTACGAATCAGAGTATAAGTACTTACCTGGAAAAGTTCATGATCTACGTAACCACAGTGCGTTCCCAAAAAGCTAATCGGATTGTTCAGAAATTCCTGATCTCCAATCACACATTCTGTCAAATCTGCCTTGATCTGATCCTCCAGTGGAAATGGCTTTTTATTCCAGTTTCTAGAAGGTCTTATGATTCCAAATCGTTTGTGCATCTCCTTCACCAAGGGGATACTGTATTTTCTTCCTATTGCTTCCATTGCAGCCCAGGTTGCCGGAGTACTGTAGGAATGTCCATGGAGATATTCCGGAAACTTTCCTGTCAATTCCTTAAACCTTAGAACCTGTGCCTCTGTTTCTGTCAGACAATCTTCATATTTAACATGGTTCTGATCACCATCTTTCTGATCAATGGCCCAGTGCATGCCAGAAGTCAGAAATAAACCATTTTTCTGTACCAGAGATGGTACTTTTTCTGGATCTGCACAAGGGCGCCCTGCAACCAGATTAATATCCTCCCCCAGGCAGATCTGCGGATAAGGCTTCATCAGTTCTACTGCAAATGGTGCTGCAGGCATATTAGAAAACAATCCTGTACAGGTAATTGCTCCCTCTCTTGCTGCACGGGCAATGCCACAGCTGACAGCTTCTGTGATTCCAAGGTCATCTGACTGAATAATAAGTTTCATTGCAATACACCCCCATCTTTACTGAATCAGTTTCTTTAACGGAATTGCAATCTCTTCCGGGGTAGTCTGACAAATGCATTCCAGCCCTGTCGCCATCAGTTCACGGAATGTTGCTTCTTCATCTGTATCGCAATACAGATTGTTGTCAAAGCGTTTTCTTTCTTTTCCCTCTTTTTTCGGCGCCACTCTGCCATAATTTCCTACATTAATAAATGGAATGCCTTTTACCTGTTTTGCCATTTTAAGTGCATCTTCCGGACTGTTTACCAGTACAAGTACCTTTAATGGCTCACATCTTGGATCATTTAAAGTCTTGATTGCGTCATCAATTGATTTAATAACTGTCTTGATTCCTGGAGGTGCTGCCATTTTTAATGATTTCTGAATCATTACATTGGCAGCTGCATGATCATTTGCTACTACTATGCTGTCTACACCTGTGTGACGGGACCATTTAATCGCAATCTGACCATGGATCAGACGTTCATCAATACGAAATAATTTGATCATAAAAACATATCCTTCCTTTTTCTAATTTACCTTTGCCTTCAGCGCCTCTGTGTTGAATATTTTATCCGGTGTATCTACGTTTTTATTATAAACTTCCTTACCGCCTACAAAAGTACGTTCACAAACAAAATCATCATTTACAAAGATCATATCGGCACGTTTTCCAGACTGCAGGGAACCTGTCTCCCCATCAATTCCCAAATACCGGGCCGGATTAATCGATGCCATGTAAAATGCCTGTTCCACAGGAACTCCAACTTTTGTTACCAACTGTTTAATATTTCGCAGTACCCAGCTTCCGCTTCCACAGATACGGCCATCTGAATTTAAGATCAGTCCTTTTTCATCTGCATAATTTTCACGTCCATACCGGATATATGTACCCGTTGGAAGCCCTGCGATAAAATTAGAATCCGAAATTAAACAGAACTTGCTGTATGGCTGCAGTTTAAACATGATCCTTAACATATCTGGACATATATGGTTTAGATCGGTAATGACTTCATAATAAATATTGTCTAATAACAGCAGTGCACCCAATGCACCTACATTTCTATGATGAATTCCCCTCATTCCATTGCCAAGATGGGTCGCAATATCAAATCCGGCCACTCTCTTGGCTTCATAAATATCTTCCGCATACGCTGCTGTATGGCAGCATGCTACTTTAATCTGATGCTCATGGAGACATCGAATGACATCATATGCTCCCGGAAGTTCTGGCGCAATCGCCATCACTTTCATTTTTCCATGAGTTTTTTGGATCAGACGTTCTGTTTCTTCCACATCCGGTGCCGGCCAGGTCAGACCTACTGTTTTTTCACCGCCCCGCGCCCAGAAAGGACCTTCGCTGTGAATACCATAGATCACTGCTCCCTCATAAACCTGATCCATTACACGGACAATTGCTTCAAAAGCATCTTCTTTTGCTGTTGGAAGAATCCCGGTAATACCGATAGATGCAAGTGCTTTTACATATCCTAATACATCTTCATCTGTACATGGATCTGTCATGGACCATCCACCAAATCCATGATTGTGAACATCTATAATACCAGGAAAAATATCCACCTTTCCAAGATCTTCGTATTCTCCGTCCCATTCCGTTGTAATCTTTTCAATCTTATCATCGCAAATAGTGATATAGCCGTTTACGAATCCGTTTTCTGTTAGTATCCGTTCTGACTTCCATGTTTTTCTACTCATTACGCGGCCTCCAAGCTTTCTTTAGAAAATTCCTAAAAATGCTAATACAATAGAGAGGATCAGAATGCCAAACACCAGAGTAAGCGGCTTGTATCCCTTTTTAATCAGTTTCATAAGCACAAATACCAGAACGATGGATAAAAGACCCGGGATAATGGAATCCAGGATATCCAGTACAACTACAGATGCCTCACCAACATTGATCGTCCAGGCCAGCTTTACGTTTACAGAAGAAGCTACCATAGCGCCTACCATGGTAATACCCATAACACCTGCGGCTTTTGTTAAAGACTGCATCAGACCGGAATTAAATACCGTATCAATAAAAGATGTTCCATACTTATAGCCAGCTCTCAAAAGATACCAACGTGCTGCGATCTGGGAGCATCCATAAATCAGGATAAATAACAGAACACCCAGGAAATTAGCCTGACTGCAAAGACCGATTGCAATACCTGCTGCAATAACTCTTAAGCAGTTAAAGAAAAATGCATCTCCAATACCTGCTGTTGGTCCCATAAGAGCTACTTTAATGCTTTCAATGGTATCATCATCCACTGCGCCTGTCTCTTTTTTCTGACGTTCCAATGCATAAGAAATACCTGCAATCAAAGATAAAAATACTGCATGGGTATTAAAAAAGCCATTGTGACGGCGCATTGCCTCTGCTTTTTCTTTCTTATCGTCATACAATTCATCTAATGCCGGTTCCATGGTCAGCGCAAATGCATTGCCTTCCATCTTTACCATATTAAATCCACAGAAAACCAGGCCTGAATTCCAGAACATTTTTCTTAATGTTTTTTTCTCTTGTGGTGTATAATTTGTTTCTTTAGCCATTAGAATAAGTCCTCCTCTCCTACAGATGAAGATGCACCGCTCTTTTCTGCAATCTTAAGAACATCGTTAATCTTTTTCTCATTGCAGAAATAGGTGATTGCAATCACAGCTGCGATAATTGCGATTGCAACGGTTGGAAGTGACATATATTTGCTTAATACATATCCCAGGAAGAAGAAACAGCCGATTTCTTTATTCCAGATCATAGAAAGCAGGATTGCAAATCCAATACCAGTCATCATAGAACTGGACGCTGATAAACCTGACATGATAAATGCAGGCATATTATTCATTACATGTTCCAGGCTGCTTACGCCAAAAGCAATTGCTGCAAACATGATAATCGCCTGAGGCAGACGATCCACAAAATATCCACACAACATAACCTGTGTACGATAAGATTTTTCTTTGCCGCTTCCAGCCATTTTCTCCCAATATGGAGCAAGTGCTGCAAGAACCGGCTTCCACATTTCATTTGCTGACCCCATTAATGTACCAATTGGCATTGCAAGAGCAAGTCCTGTTTCAACATCTGCTCCTGTCAGGATCGTATACGCAACTGCTATAATACTGCTGGCACAGGCATCTGAAGGAATAGAACCACCGATAGCAGAAATTCCCATAAAGATTGCCTCCAGAGAAGCTGCCATAATCATACCGGTTCTAATATCTCCTAGAAGAAAACCAGTCACTGTTGCTGTTACGATCGGACGTTGTAAAGTCTGCCATCCTAAGAGACGGTCGGTACCCTGCATCAGGATCCATACTAACGCACAAATCAAACCACTTTGTATCATATAACTCCCTCCTTAGTTTTGATATAGTATTATTATATATCCCATCGGGAAATCTTCCATTTTCATTTGTGCATTATAACATGAGAAAAGTTCGTTTTTGCCCTTACATTCATGCAGATTGTGGTATCTATAGTCTTTTACGGACACCATCTATTAACACTTCCATCACAGATGCAGTCGTCAGTTTTGGTGACAATTGTTCAAAATCATCCTGGAGATACCGGATCCCATTTTCCAAAAAACGCATTGAAACAATTGATTCCTGAAAATCAATGGCAATAAATAAAACTGCCCGTACCATTTCTTCTTCATATTCCAATCCTTTTTTTAAGAAATACAGATCAAATATCCGTTTTTCTGTATATTCAGACGGAACAATCACACAAAGAAGCTGATTGCGGACTCTTAAATGTCTGGGATCCATAAAAAACTGGTTCAATACTTCTTTAGAATTTATATCTTTGCCCCATTGGTATGAAAGCAGCTGAAAAATACTCTGAATCCCATAAATAGAGAAATCTCTATGAACAGCCAGTTCATCCCACTTTAATTGTTGGGCACTATAGAACAAATCATACCCACTTAACAGTACCTGCCTACGTACCTGCTCTATATCTTCCGGAGTCATCATTGCATGTACATGCAGATACGACCACGTATAATGATATGCATAACTATTAAAGCTGCCGATCACCCAGTCATAATTTTCCACAGGCAGCTTTCTTGCATCGTAAAAAGGATATATCTCCATTTTCCCGATCCACCAGTCTCCCAACCGTCGTACTATATCTTTTGCAATAATCTGCGCACTGGATTTCCCATTTCTAGCACAAAGCAATATTTTTCTTGGAACATAAGGATAATCAATAACATTGAGTATTTTATATAAACTGACACCTAAAAGCTGTGTATTATACTCATTGATCTTTAAATCTGCTTTATGGCTCAAAAACTCCCCAATACTGTCTGCCAATGCGAGCACAAAGGGGGATCTTTTAATCGCATTTTCCGAAATACTGTTGCCAAGCATAAAGCAATCTGCATACCCAAAGTTTTTCTGAAACAGCAATCGAAGCATATCTGGAATCAAAGCAGTTACTAATTGAGAGTTTGATATTTCATCCGGAACCTTCCACTGTTCTTTTAAGTTTTCTACCACCTGTTCTGTAAGATTTTTTGCTTTCGTATAAAAAATAGAAAAACGCTTTTTCAGTTCTGGCATCTGCTCCCAGTCTCCCCACATTAAAAACAAGGCTGCCAGTGCTGCAATTTCACCTTCCACATTTGAAATATCCTGTAAATATCCTGAAATATTTTTCAGATTTTCAAGCAACTTCACGGCCAGTGTCCATTCTTTTGATAAAGGCAGCTTTTTTCTGTAAACTGACCACCGCTCAGAATCCGCTTCAATCAGATTTCCTGACTGTATCCGATTTCTCAACAAAAGCACATAATCTACTAAACGGTTGATATATGTATCAAACAATTCATTTTCAGATGCACGTATCGTATCCAGCACTGTTTTGCGTACTTTATCCTTATCTCCACGATCTCTAAAAGCGCGCTCATACACCTGATCATTAAATGCTACTACGCGGATCCGAAAATGATTTTCATACAATTCCAGCATACAAAGCCTCTGGCTAAATTCATCACCGCACAGTTTCATCCCATGACCAGGGCGGCTTATCAGAGAAATTCCAAATGATTTAAGAAATTCCCTGACCCATGTCATTTTCTTCTTTACTGTGCTGGAAGAACAATATAACTGCGCTGCCAATTCATCCAATAAAAAATACCCATCCTCATCTGTAGCCTGACGGCACATGATTGCTCTTGCCAGTTGATAAGAAAGTCTCTCCCTTGTATTGTTTTCTACATTATTGAATAAAATATTCAGCCATTCCCTAATCTTCGCAAACTGATCTGGTTCATCAATCTGCAAAATATACCCTTTACCGCGAACAGAATCCAAGGTGCAGCCACATTCTTTTAGAAAAACTCTCAAATGTTCTATATCATTTTTTATTGTCCGCTCAGATAAATTTAATTCTCTAGCAAGGTCTCCTGCTTTTAAGTATCCGTTTGACTGCAAAAGTAGATAGGCCATTTTCAAAATTCTCTTTTCCTCCGTTGCCATTTGTCAATGTCCTTTCTTAAATATGTTTAACATACATTCCTACTAAAAAAAAATAAGACCTTTCAAAGAGTCAATCCCCTTGAAAAGCCTTATTTAATGCGGGTAACAGGACTTGAACCTGCACTCTCTCGAACCAGAACCTAAATCTGGCGCGTCTGCCAATTCCGCCATACCCGCATAATTTAGAAAAAACCGTTCCCTTAAGTTAAGAGATCGGTTTTTATTTTAAATGCGGGTGGCCGGACTTGAACCGGCACGGATGATAAGTCCGAGGGATTTTAAGTCCCTTGTGTCTGCCTATTCCACCACACCCGCATATAACAAATGGGGCCTACAGGGCTCGAACCTGTGACCCTCTGCTTGTAAGGCAGATGCTCTCCCAGCTGAGCTAAGACCCCACATTCAGAACAATTCGTTTGATTTCTCTCGCAAACTGCTTTGCTATTATAATATTAAAACGTGCTACCTGTCAAGCACTTTTTTGACTTTTTTCAAAAGTTTTTTCAAACTTTTTCTCAGTCCCTAAATCTGAGATGAGCTTACCGGACTGCTACAGGCATTCACTACAAGAAAAACCTACTCAAACCTATCAAATGTATGATTTCGTAGGTCATTTAACCTGCATGGGCACTGTTATTCCAGCCCGATGACCTACTCAATCGTTAATATAGCTCTTTTGAGTAGGTTTTTTGCCCGCCTTTATTTTATAATACCGCATCATTTGCAGTAAAAAAGCCTACTAAAATCACTCTTTTTTATTAATTAGTGGGCTTTTCATTTGCTTACAATCAAAAACTTCATTTTAAAAACCTACTCAAGTTACAATTAATACCACTTTCGTAGGTCTTCCCGACAGAGACTGACAATCACAGCAGACTGACAGCCACATCGGCCTGCCAATCTCATCAGCCCGACGGCCACATCAGCCTGTCAACCTCATCAGCCCAACAGCCTCATCAGCCTGCTGCCTTCATCAACCTGACGCCCTGCTCATGCCAGATAATTTACAAATCCAGAATATATCCGGTCCAGAACAGATATCTAGAACAGATATCTGGTCCACAACAGGAAGTTCTTAATCAGCTTCATTCTGCGTTCTCTCTTAGGAGTAAGCTCTACAGGCTGCACATTATATGGATTATCGTATGTGCCATCAGCATTAGCCTTTCTTGCACTATGCTCATACGTCTGCATGGCACCGCCAAGCTGTTCATTAATCTCCTTGCTGTCAATAACAAGCATAAGCTCTGTATCAAGATACACACTTCTCATATCAATATTAAATGAACCAACCACCGATATATCATCATCTATAAGAACCGACTTTCCGTGGTATGAATATCCGCCTTCATATTCCCACACTTCAAGCCCTGTGCCAAGCACCTTATCCTTATGCGCATAATAATCTGCTGATCCAAATGGATTGCCATTATTGCCTACTGAATTAGTCATTAGTGACACATTTTCAACAGAATCGCATACCTTCTTTAATCCGTCATACATATACTCATTGCAGATAATATAAGGCGTATGTATCTTAACCTGCGAATCCGCCTGCTCCATGAGCTTAGTAAGCTGATACCACACTACCGGTTTTTTCGCGCCACATTCTATCGGATTGCTAAGAAGTGCTATATTGCTGACTTCAACTGTTTCATCTGTATAATCAGTGTCAGTCAGGTAATCTTTGTTATCTGCATAATAAATGTTGTAATTATCAAGCAGTTCTTTCCTTGCCGCCTTGACCTTTTTATTACCTGCACATTTGTTATTCTTTAAAAATGCCTTGCTCTCCTTATAGTTCCAGACACTCTCATAATAAGCAAGAACATCATTCACAGAGCTGGTTTCATCAGGACTTTCGCAGTACACAAGCACATCTCTGTCGTAATTCTTATGTCCCGGATATGCTCCCAGAAAATAGTTAAATGTATTTCTTCCACCAAGTATATAATTAGTCCTGTCGGCTATGACATATTTGTCATGAAGCCTTCCCATTGACTGCCACGGCTTAAAAGGATTGACCTTATTATATATCTTCACATTCACATTGTCTGATGACGCAAGTGCCTTAAAATCAGGATTGCCCTTCATCTTGGTAAAACCGGATACCCCGTCAACTATAACATTGACCGATACACCTCTGTCTGCAGCATCAATAAGTGCTCCAAGCATCAGCTTTCCGCTGTCATCTGACCTGAAGTCAAATGTAGAGAGAATAACTTCTTCCTTCGCGTTGCTTATCATTCTTATTCTCTCCTTAAGTGCCTCATCATTATCCTCGATAATGCGTGCACGCTCGGCACTTGTTCTCTCTTTCCATATGCCCTGTTCATCAAGCTGCTTCATCTCGTCAGCAGTAAGTTCTGGCTGTCTGTGATAAGTTATTAAAGCACATGATACAATTGCTGCAACTAGCGCAACAAGCAGTATCACTGCTCCAAGAATTATTTTTTTCATAAGCTTTCTCCTGTTGTAAGATTTCAAGATTATTCTCCTTAAATATTATCTCTATCCTTTTATTACCCCGGCTCTCCCGTAAACAAAAAAGATGTGTCATATATTATATATACAACACACCTTTTCGATATCACATTAAATATTTATGAATTATTCTTAAATTATCTGATATAGTTAGTCTTTATCTTGTTCTCACCCTGTGGAAGCTCAATTCCAGCCTTCTTCGCTGCATCTACTGACTTAACAAGCCATGCAAAATTCTGACCTAAAAGTCTCATTGTCTGCATACCTTCTTCGTCCTTAACAACCTCATCAGGTGTATTGCCATGTACAATATTCCAGTAGTTAGATGATACAACCGGCATCTGGTTAATCTGGAAATACTTATTCAACACATCAACTGTTGATGTTGTTCCGCCACGGCGGGCAGATGCAATTGAAGAACCACATTTGTAACGAAGCTCATTGCCATATGTACCAAATAATCTGTCGAGGAACATCATTATCTCTCCTGTTGGAGAAGCATAGTAAACAGGTGAACCAACTATAAGTCCGTCTGCATCAGTTATCTTAGCGCCAACTTCCTTGACAACTGCGTCAAGCTCGCCCTTTACAACTCTGCTTCCAACTGCAACTATCTCAGTCTCAATTCCCTGTGCCTCTAATTCCTTAGCAACAACAGAAAGCGCTGTATATGTACAGCCCGCATCTCTTCTGCTGCCATTAACTAATACAACCTTCATGTTATAACACCTCCAAATTATTGATTAAACATTAATCTCTGCCTTCATACCAAGCTCTTCCTTATTAGAATCAAGAATAGGCTTGATAACATTAGCAAGATACTCGTCAACCTGTTCCTTAGAACGTCCAACATACTTCATTGGATCAAGCTTTGACTGTAACTCCTCAAGAGTAACACCAAACATTGGCTCTGCTGCAATAAGCTCAAGAAGGTTATTATCAAGGCCTTCCTGCTTAACTCTCTTTCCTGCTATCATAGAAAGCTCTCTTATCTTCTCATGGAGTTCCTGTCTGTCTCCGCCTGCCTTAACAGCATCCATCATAATGTTCTCTGTTGCCATGAATGGAAGCTCTGCCATCATATGCTTGATAATAACCTTGTCATATACAACAAGTCCGTCAACAACATTCAAGTAGAGGTCAAGGATTCCGTCAACAGCGAGAAATCCCTCTGGAACTGACATTCTCTTATTAGCTGAATCATCAAGTGTTCTCTCAAACCACTGTGTAGATGAAACAATAGCTGGGTTAAGTGCGTCACTGATAACGAAATCAGCAAGTGACGCCATACGTTCGCTTCTCATAGGATTACGCTTGTAAGCCATAGCTGATGAACCAATCTGTGATTTTTCAAATGGTTCTTCAACTTCCTTAAGGTGCTGTAATAATCTGATATCATTAGAGAACTTATGTGCGCTCGCAGCAATTCCTGCAAGTACATTAAGCACTCTTGTATCAACTTTTCTTGAATATGTCTGTCCTGAAACTGGAACACATGCGTCAAATCCCATCTTTTCTGCAATCTTTCCGTCAATCTGGCGTATCTTATCCTGATCTCCATTGAAAAGTTCAAGGAAAGAAGCCTGTGTACCTGTTGTACCCTTACAGCCTAAAAGCTTCATTGTAGAAAGTACATAGTCAAGATCTTCTAGGTCCATAACTAATTCATTGAGCCATAATGTAGCTCTCTTACCAACTGTAGTTGGCTGTGCTGGCTGAAAATGTGTGAAAGCCAGTGTAGGCTGTGCCTTATATTTATCTGCGAACTTAGAAAGCTCGTCAATAACATTAACAAGCTTCTTACGAACAAGCTTTAAGCCTTCTGTCATAATGATAATATCAGTATTATCACCAACATAGCATGAAGTTGCTCCAAGATGTATGATACCTTTAGCCTTAGGGCACTGAAGTCCGTAAGCATATACATGTGACATAACATCATGTCTTACTTCTTTCTCTCGTCTCTTGGCATCCTCATAGTTAATATCATCCTTGTGAGCCTTCAGCTCATCAATCTGCTCCTGTGTAATAGGAAGTCCAAGTTCATGCTCTGTCTCTGCTAATGCAATCCAGAGTCTTCTCCATGTCTTAAACTTCATGTCAGGAGAGAAAATGTACTGCATTTCCTTGCTTGCATATCTTTCTGCAAGTGGTGTCTGATATCTGTCGTTCATCTCGTATCCGCCTTTCATATATCAAAAATTCATTATTCAGCCATCGCAGGGCTATATACAGATTAAGTATATCATAGCAGAACTGCGTTTGCAATTTATGCCTTTATTTTATATTCTTAATGCTTCTTGTTATTTTCATTATGCCAACGCTTAATATAAGACATATTACAAGCCTCATGATAAATTGCATAAGCATATACTGCCATATTGTCATATGTAACAGCATCCACTTAAGAATTCCAGATGCATATAGTCCCATTCCAAGTTTATTCCCCATAAATGTAAGACTCACGACCGGCGCATTCATGTAAGGTATCCCATATATATGTCTCATCCATAAGAATTCCATTCCACATATAATAACAGTCATTATTATTGTAATTGTTATGCACGACAAATATTTATTGCATCTCATCTTATTACGTCCCAATGCTGTACTATGTTCAAAAAGTATCATGCCGCTGACTCTTTCAAGTCTTCCTGCATCTGCTGACATAAGTATAAAACCGCATATCAGTGCAAGATTTACCATTATTCTGCGATACAGTCCTTTCTTGCCCAATATCACTTCATATCCTCTGTCCGATATCATCCATGCTCTTATATTAAATGTTTCATCCATATGTCCGATATATTCAATCTTGTCCGCGTATTCCCTACGACTTTCTATCAGCTTTAGTATCTGCTGTTGTTTTGTTTTCAGATTAACATAACTACCAATATCAACGCTTTCATCTCTTGTCAATATATCTCCATAATCATCTATGTCAGCTTGCAGCTCATCTCTCTGCTGGTATAGATTATCAAGATAATCCTGAAAATATGTATAATCTTTCCCTCCATGTAACATGTATTCACTATCCATATACTTATTGTCATCTGTATAGTGATACTGGCCTGTCTGGCATACATACGCTGTAACTGTCAGCATTACCACAACAACCCAGCCACAATGAGAAGTAAATATAAATTTATGTATTTCCTTAAATAGAAACGGAATCCTTGCAAGAATTTTCTGACAGCCAGCTGATACACAATCTGTAAACCGTTTTATAAATGTTGTATTTTTGTATGGTTTCATTGAAGCAGACACATTTATAGCAATATAACCTATTACACCTGCACATATAATATGCACGAACAGCACCACTGAAAATACAGGAAATACATAAGTTCCCACACCCCAGTTTCTATATGATGAAAATGTAGCATTTATATTAATTATATTAATAATATTAATATAATGCAGACCATTCCACACGCTATGTATGTCTATATGAGAATATATAAACTGCTCCACAGCCGCAAATATAAGCATTGTAACCAGTGCATAGACACGATTACGGAACATAACAAAAACACCCCATATAGTAATGCATAGGGCAACTATACACACCATTGATATCAGATATAGCACCGTCACATACTTTATTTTGCTCCACGGATATGTAAATTTATCAAATGTCTCAATTGTCTGCACTGGATTTACTAAGTCCCTGACGCCTCCTCTTTGCAGCATTGCCGCAATAAACGTAGACCAGTATATCAGAGTATGTGTAAAAGCTCCTGTAACAACAATAACTCCCGTCTGCTTTATCGCATACATGATTCTTCCATTAGCGCAGCTATATGTTATGCTCCACATGCCATTATCCCGCTGTGCAAACATATCGTATATAACAAACATCATTACAAGCATAGTAAAGAAATATTGATAATAATAAGTTGTATATGCCTGCACCCCTTTATACTCATCCTCTGGTAAAATAACGTTCTTTACCCGTTCAAAATCCCTTGCCGTCTGCAATATATTCGCATACGAAAAACTTCCAGCTTTATTAAAAATACTATATTTCTTAAGTTTATCAGCATTATCAATTATTGCATTCACTTCTTCGTGATAATTCTTAATATATGTCTCATGAGCAACATTTTCTTTGTTGATTATATCTTCATCCATTACCGGCTTATTGTCATACAAAAAGAATACAACATTAACTGTTGCAGCAATTAACAACAATATAATCCGTTTATAATTGATGATACGTTTTAATTCCTGCATATTTCCCCCTATATGCCAATCATAACCTGTATATTTGTATCCTGCTTATATCACTCTTAGATATACTTTCTACTCTATAATAATCAGAATCTTCGCTCCCATCCATATAATAAACATGGACTCCTACAATCATTTTATTGATATCGTCAATAACACTCTTTATCTCAACATACTCAGGCTGCATATAACTATAAGCTGCTTTATCAGATGTTGGGAGTTCATTTATAATTATTAACTTTAACTTATTTTCATCATTTCCATATATTGTTTTTGTTTCGCCTTTTATATCCATCTGTTTTTTTGTATATTTATTCTCACTCATATCACTGTAATCAAATATGCAGGATGCATTATATGCCGTATACTCTAATTTCTCTATATTTTCATCATTATATAATGATGGCCACTCTATAATACCGGCAACAATATACGCCATTTCATCCTTTTCTCCCAATCCATTGCCTAATTTTACTGGATTTACCATATATGTTCCAACCAAATTACCATCGGCGATATCTTTAGATATTATTGGGTATGTCACCTTTAACTTAATGCCTTGCTCCGTTATATAATTTATTCCATCTATAACTGTCATTTCTGGTTCTTGTACTGCATATTGGTTATTAGTCTCTGTTTGTGTCTGTGTTTCTATTTCCTTTACATTGCATCCTGATGATATCAATATAAGAAGAAACATCATACAAAATCTATACATTCCTTTCTTAAACAGCCTTATATACTTTGTCATTCAAACACCTGCTTCCAATCTCCACCAGTCTCTATATCATCTTTTTTCATATACATAAGACCTTCTGCATCGTTCATACTTTTATAAAATAAATACCTGTCATCCCCAAAATATAACGCCAATGCATCAGGACACAATATCTCATTAATAACATTTCCACCTTTATCAATAACTATATATCTGTTTTCTGAAAAGCCATATAATTCCCACATATAATAACAGTACTTATGATTATTAAGATAAATGTATTCTCCATCTGAAGATACACTACACATATCACATTGTTCTGTTGACTCCCATATTTTTTGTGATATATCACTTCCAATATCTATCTTGTAAAGCCCCTCTCCCGTAACAAAGTAATACATTGTTCCATCCACAACATAATAATCATTAATATTCTGTCCACTCACTTCTTCTATCTCATCATTGCTGCACGAATAGCTAAACAAACCTCTGCTATGCACACTTATGGCTTTATCTGATATGGAATCGGCTTCCCTCACAGTAAAAAATATTTTATCACCAAAACATTTAACATTAGTTATTGATATCCCTTTTCCAGTAACTTCATATACAATTTTCTTGTCTCCTGATGTCAGAGATACTTCTATTATGCTCTTTGTAGTCTCTTGCTCATCAGCAAGGCCACTCACATCATATATAAAAGCGTATTCCCCCTGAAAAACAGCTCGAATCGAGTCAACCCCATCATTAGGTATAAGTTCACCTATAACTTCTCTTGTTGTGCCACTCTTATCCATGCGGCATAACTGTGCCATGCCATTAGAAAGTCCAAAATAATATATATATCCTCTATAATAATATATACTCCTCAATGCCGCTCCATTTCCAAAAAAAGCATTACAACTTGAAGATTTATGATCACACTCAGGTTTTGCACACACAGGTATAACATCATTTGTCTCCAGATTCAAAAACAACAACTTCTGTTCAAAATTCATGTAATAATATCCATCTTCAACTGCAGCCAGATCATACCATCCATCTGTATCCCAGTAATTCTGAAAATCACTGTCTCCTGTTACTCCGATAAGATTTGCATAATCTAAGCCCTTCTCTGCTTCTGTATTCTTGTGGAGTAGAACATATGTCACCATCGCTCCCACCAATACTGCAATAAATATAATTGGAATCACATACCTAATGCCTCTTCTCTTCATTTAATATCATCTCCCTAGTAAATGAACTGGCTCACTAAAAATATTTTTCCATTCTTCGGCTTTTTCAATTTCTCTCTTATCTATATACATGAGCTGGTCTTCTCCCATACCCATGCAAAACAAATACCTATCATCTCCAAATAACATTTCCAATGAATCTGCACATGATATTTCATTTATCACTTTTCCATCTGTGTCTATCACTATATACTTCTTTTCTTTGTTTCCCAAAACCTTTCTAAGATAATCACAATATTTACCATTGCTAATATAAAGATATCTGCCATCATAGGATATATTGCACATATCCACCGCTTTATTACTCTTATATATTAATTCTGTTTTTTGATTTTCTATGTCCGATTTATATAATCCTTGTCCGTTAATAAAATAATACAGATAATTATCACTTAAATAATAATCATTAATGTTTTCTGTACTAATCTGACTAACATTCTTTTCACTTTGAGAATACATATATAAGCCATAACTGCTTATCGAAATATTCTCGTCTGACCTTTCACTATGCTGGACATTGAAATACAGTCCATCCCCAAAGCCTTTCACATTTTTTATAGCAAGAGATACACCTGTAACATCATATATCTCATTTCTTTCTCCATTTTTCAAAGATACTTCAACTATTTTTTCTGTAAATTCTGTATCAAGACCAAGATGTGAGCCTGAATCATATGCATACGCATAATCACCTAAAAAAGCAAGATGTATAGAACTCGAACCATCACTAGGAAATAACTCTCCCAGTATTTTTGTTGTGGAACCGCTTTTATCCATTCTGCATAAATTTGCCATACCATTTATAATTGGCATATAATAGATATACTCATTATAATAATATATGTTATAAATAACACATGTATTTAAACATGCATTACACTCATCATTATCATGCATACAATCTGGTTTTGCACATACAGGAACTGTATCTCCTGTATTTATATCAAAATACACTAAAAAGTCTTCATTTGTAACATAATAATACCCGTCTTCCGCTGCTGCAATATTATATATTCCATCCGAATTCCAATAATTCTGCGCTATATTTTCTATATCTGCATGTTTTATATTATCATAATTTATCTTAACATCTGCTTCTTTATTGTTATGGATTTTAATATAAAATACTAATATCAAAATAATTACTACAACAAATGTAAATGAAATTAATACTCTTTTCTTCATATTCACTCCTTTATTTTGTATATGTTTATTTTTCTAATACTATATTCATATACTGGTTTCATCCTGTAGTAATCTATTGTCTCTTTCCCATCATTGTCTTTAACCTGAAACTTCAGCACTACATTATTTATATTATCACCTAGTCGCTTGACTTCTTCAGATTCACTTTGCATGTAATCATTCCAAATATCTTTCGTAGTAGGAATCTCTGCAAATGTAATCAGCTTTATTGCCTGCCTGTCATCTGATAAATTATCTTTATGCGCCGAAAATATATCCAGAGTTGATTTTGCATATTTCATCCCATCGATATTATAATTATCTATGCAAAATGGACTGTTATATACATTAACTGAAATACTTGAAATCTCCCTATCCCCATACATCGAAGGCCATTCTATAACTGCTGAGACAATATATGTTTCATCTCCATCCTTTGGGTATTTTCCTGCCCCCAGAATTCCAATATCATATGTTCCTATTAATTCTTCATCCGTATAATTATAATCAATTACAGGGTATGTAATTTTTAACTTTTTACCTTGGCATACTACATATTTTATTCCATCTGACTCATATTCTGATGTATTAACCCCGTTATACTCTGTATCAGTTGATGTGTTTTCTGAATGTTCATTACTACATGCAGTAAACATACACATCATCAGAATAATAAAGCTTAATTTAATATATTTCATATTTCCTCTGCAAATAAGAGAATGTAATCTGTTTAGAGATTACATTCTCTCAACCTTATCTTAGTCTAAATAATTAGCATACACCCTATTATACCCACCGTCATTCGAATCAACTGTAAATGTTGCGTTTGCATATGTGTACAACGCTTTATATAAGCCTTTAATACCACATCTATTTTATTTATTCAATATCAATTGCGTGAAATGACACTTTTCATGTTTAAAATAACATTTATTTTAATATTCTCATCAGTTATAATAACAATAGCTTAATTTTATGGAGATTGGATAATGAATATATTTATATGTGATGATGACAATTTGGTATGCGAGCAGATTAAAACTCTGTGCGAAAGTTATTATATTGAACATAAACTGAAAAGACCTGATATTTACATATTTCACTCTGGTGAAGACATTCTGGCTTCAGATATCAAACCCGATATTGTATATTTAGATATCCAGATGTCCGGCATAGATGGCATTGCCGTTGGTAATTCGCTTGTTAAATCTTATCCGGCAGCAATAATAATTATTATAACTTCGTTTCCGGAATATCTTGACGAAGCCATGCGCTTTCATGTATTCCGTTATATTTCAAAGCCTGTTGAAAGTAAACGTTTTATGCGTAACCTTGAAGACGCCATATCTGAATTCAATTCTATTGGCGGCAGGATTATTGTAAAATGTAAAGGCACAACATATATATTATCAGCAAAGGATATCATTATGGTGGAGGTTAATCCTCACCGCCGCAATCTTACTATTCACACGGTTTCAGATACATATACAACCACTCAGACTCTTGCCAGCATTAAATCAATGCTTCCGTCTGGAAGCTTTTATCAGAGCCATCGATGTTATATAGTAAATATGAATTATATTATGTCTTATAATAACAGCAGAATATATATGAAAAATCATCTTTACGCTGATATTGCCTTGCGCAAGTATAACGATTTTTTTAATACCTATTCGGCATTTCTTACAACATTGCGCTAGTTTCTTAATCAGAGGGGGATTTATGAATTTAATATTGTACTATTTATTTGTATATCTTATAGAAGCCATTATTCTATGGCTATACTGCAACCGGATATTTACTTCACGAAGGAACACATTTTTATCTCTTTTAATCACCATTGGCATGTTCAGTCTGCTTATACCTGTAGCAATTCTCACTAATGCGGCACTCAATGCATTTTGCTCATTCATTGTCTATCTGTGCTGCATCGTGCTTAATTATGATTCAAAACCGGTTTGGGCACTGTTTCATGCCCTTGCCATGACAATTCTTATGGCATTATCAGAAGGACTTATTGCCGCAGCTATTCCTGACATAACGATATATGCATTCCGTGATGGAAACATACATAGTTCGGCATTTACATTTGTTATATTAAGCAAATCTGTCTACTTATGTATTTCACAGTTAGTAACCAGAATTTTCTCTAAAGATACAGTCAATAATGCTTCTATACGCAAAAGCACCCTTATGCTGTATCTGATACCTGTTATATCCTCTATCATTACCGTTTCTCTTGGCTATATATGTCTCAACGGTAAATTGTCTGGCTCTGACTCTGTTATTGTATTCATATGTCTGGTTCTGCTGCTCTCAATCAATATCCTGACTTTCTATCTGCAGCAGGATATCAGCCAAAAAAATGTTGAATATGCCAGATTGCAGATTGAATTACAGAAAGAGACTGACACTGAACATTATTATAATTATGTTCAGGAAGTTAATGAGAAACAGCACATTCTTATTCACGATATTAAGAACCACCTTAATACTATCAGCCAGCTGAATGATGGAAAACATATTGACGAAATAACCAGATATATCAATAACATTCTGGGAAGTGATGCACTAAGAAAATCCAAAAGATATTGCAAAATTGATATACTGAATGTAATTATCTCAAGATATGCCGAACAATGTAATAATTCAGGAATAAGCTTTGAGGCAGACATCCGCGCCAACACTCTTGAATATCTTCCCGCACAGGATTTCACTTCCATATTCTGCAATCTTCTTGATAACGCCATTGATGCATCCCTATCATGTGATGAACCATATATAGATTGTAATGTTTCTCTTATCAGAGGCGGCAACGCTGACCTTATAAGTATTGCTAACTCATGCAAATCATCTCCTTTAGACCATGACGGAAAACTCCATTCCAGAAAGCAGGACACTGGTTTTCACGGATATGGTCTTAAAAGTGTAAAACGTATTGCAGATAAATATAATGGTCTGCTCAATTATGTTTACTCGGAGGAAAAGCATGAATTCCGCGTTGTGGTTATGCTGGAGCATCCTTAGAAAAGCTTTCCAGCTGCCATAAACTGCGGTATATTTTCATGAATGATTCCATTTCTTTTTTGTATCATATCATTTCTTGTAAGCACATATTTAGGATAGTTATCTTTAATCATCTCTAATGGAGCATACTCTCGATCCTCTGTTTCTCTGTTTAACATTGTTGTCATCGTCACCTGCACATAACCATAGTTGTTCATATTATCTCTCATAATGAAATCACATTCTAACTTTCCTATTCTTCCAATACTGATATCATACCCCTTTGATTTTGCATAGTTAAAAACAACATTTTCAAGGGCTGGTCCATAATTAATTCTGTTATCAGTATTTGTTGCAAAATAGAAACCCATATCTGATAAATAATACTTCTGCTCACCATTTATAGATTTTTTGGATTTTAAATCAAACCTTTTACATTCATATATTATTTTTGCATCCATTAATATATTAATATAACGGTTCAAAGTTTCTCTTTTTATATCCATTCCAGATTTATGGAGTTCTTTCAGCATACTCTTCAAACTAGTTGTTGAACCAAAGTTGTTAATGAGATATGTCTGCACTTTTTCAAAAACTGAAACGTTGCGAATCTTTACCCTGTGCTTAATATCCTTTTCTAATATTTCTCCTATAACGCTCTTAATGTATGTTCTCTTATCGTCTGGATTATCATAAAAAATTGTTCTAGGGAATCCTCCTTCAATAAGATATCTGTCTAATTCATCTGTCAGATTATAACTCACTTCTTTGCCATAAAATTTCTTCATGTCTATATATTCTTCAAACGAAAGCGGCATCATTTCAAATTCTATATACCTTCCTGTAAGCTTTGTTATTAGTTCACCACTTAAAAGATATGAATTAGAACCCGTAATAAAAATTGAATAATCTCCTTCTCCTCGAAAAGCATTAATTACCTCTTCAAAGCCTTTAACATTTTGAATCTCATCTATAAACAAATACTTTAATCCGTGTATATCAGCATACTCATCTATTTTGCTTTCTAACTGTTTTGGAGTTTTTATATCTTTATATTGTCTTGAATCGAGGTCTATTCTTATAAGATTCCCCTCTGGAATTCCCAACTCTTTTAATTCTTCAATAATTGTCTGCATTAACGATGATTTTCCGCATCTTCTGACACCTGTCAATACTTTTATCATATCAGCATCATGATAGAATCCCCTGATTTTTTTCAGATAATTCTCTCTTTTATATAACTTCATAAAGCGCCCCCATTTCTTGCATTTTCTATCTTTATTATAGCAAAAGAAATGTTTTTTTCAAGTTAAGGGGGTATTTTTTTATTTTTTTGTAAATTTTACCCCCTTAACTCGAATTTTTACTATTTTAATCCTCTTTAATATTCCCTTTTTTCACATTAGGCATTATAAGTTTCTCATATGAATATTTCCAGAGTTCTTCTGAGCCTTCTCCTGTTCGTGCATTTCTTTTTAATATCTGGCTAAGATGCACACCCTTTTCTGCCCAGCTTTTTCCTTTTGAAGCATCATTTAAAATTACAGGCTGGAAGTTATCCATAGTTCTTGCAAACTTTGCCTCTGGTGTTTCCTGTGCTTCGAATTCCTCCCACAATTCACGCATATATTTTCCCTGGTCTTCTGGAAGAATACTGAATATTCTGTCGGCACATTTTAACTCTCTTTCACGCTGTGTCTTCTTAGCATTCTCATCGTAAGCATATGTATCGCCTGCATCTATCTCTACAAGGTCATGTATAAGAAGCATTGTCATTGTGCGGAGCACATCAATCTTTTCATTGGCATATTCAGACAACAGCACAGTCATAATTGCCATATGCCATGCATGCTCAGCGTCATCTTCCTTTCTTGACGCATCCGCCAGATACGTCTGTCTGCCAATGCTCTTTTCCTTATCAATCTCTCTTATAAACTCTATCTGTCTGTCAAGTCTGTCTTTATCCATGTTAACCTCTATTCCTGCGCTGCTTTTCAGCGCATCTTAAGTTTCTGCTAATCCGTCAATTCCAGTGACGCAACCTCACCAACAACTATAATAGCTGGTGATGGGAAGTCTACTTCTTTCACCTTTTCCGCAATATCCGAAAGTGTTCCGACAAGCTTTACATATGTACCATCTGTATTCTCACCGTGAATTACCGCAACCGGCGTATCTGACAACTTTCCATATCTCATCAGCTTTTCCGTAATCATGTCTATACTCTTTAATCCCATAAGGAATACAAATGTTTCATCAAGCTTTGCATATGATTTCCACCTGATTTCCTCAATTTCCGGTGGCAGATTATCTGCCGTATGTCCTGTAATCACATGAAATCCACGGCTTGCACCCCTGTGTGTCACCGGAATTCCTGCCATTCCACACAGACCAATACCTGATGTAACCCCCGGAACTTCATGCACTGGTATGCCATGTGCTTTGAGCGCAAGTGCTTCCTCTCCGCCCCTTCCAAACACATAAGGGTCACCACCTTTTAGTCTCACAATATATCTGCCTTCAAGGGCTTTTTCTACAAGAAGCTCATTAATCTCCTCCTGCGCCTTGGAATGTCTGCCACTCCTCTTTCCGGCATATATAAGTTCACAGCTTTCCGGTGCGAACTCCAGCAGATGTTCATCTATCAGGTCATCATACACTATAACCTCTGCCCGTCTTATCTCATTTAGGCCTTTAATTGTGATGAGTTCATATGAACCGCATCCTGCTCCAACAAGTGCTGCCCCCGGAAGCACTGTCTCACTCCTGTTATCAAGATATTTCTGTAAAAATGCATTTTCTTCCTTGTTGCTGCACACTCTGTCTGCTTTCATGCAGAATTCAGACACTTCTCTTATATATGCAGCTCTTTTTCTCTCATCACTTATTCTGTCCTTAGCAAGCTTTCTGATTCTGGCAAGATAATCAAGAATATCTTCTATATTATCAGATATATTCATCTCACAATCTCTTCTTATCTTAGCTGCAACATGCGGACTTTTCCCACCTGTAACAAATCCTGCAACCATATCACCTTTCCTGATAATTGAAGGAAATATAAAGTCGCACAACTCCTGATTATCCACGACATTGACTGGAATACTTCTTTCTTTGCACAATCTGGCAGCTTCTTTATCCGCTTCTTCACCTGCTGCCGCGATAACAAAGTCCGCATTTTCAATATCTTGTGGTGTGATTATTCTTCTTTCAACACTTATATTATCGCAAGCCTGCGCCATAGCCTCTATGTCAGAAACTATAGACGGTGCTACAACTTTAATCTTCACGCCAAATTCCTTCAGCCTGCTTATCTTTCTTGCTGCCACTTTACCGCCACCGATAACAAGGCATTTCTCCCCTTCTATTTCTTTAAAAAACGGAAAATAACTCATCCTGTTCCCCTTTTTCTTGTATTTATTGTCATGATACATGAAACTGTTAATTTCTGTTTGCTTTAGCCTGATTTTCTTTGCTTGTTGTCATGATACCTATAAATAGTCGCATATTCAGCAATTTAGTAGGTAAATTTCGTTTGTGACTATTATAATAGTGCTACATTTTTACTAAAAATGCCTACTAAATAACATATTCCATGCTTTTAGTAGGCATCTTGTGTCATATATTCTATTATTCTGCTAAAAAACACCTACCAAATCAGCACATATGTTAATCTTATAGGTATTCAGCCAGAAATCGCCTTCATATTCAGCAATATTATGCTTTCAAGGCACATCCACTGTCCGCGACACGGCTATAGCAAGCCTCAGCCAACCGCCACATCAGGGATGTTCTCCAGACAGCATGCTGCAATCGCTCCATCAGCCCATCTCACCGCGGATATCAATCTTAGGCGGCTCGATTGGGTAATTGCCTGTAAAACATGCGTCGCAGTAACCTGTCTGTCCACATATCATCTCACTTAACTTGTCAACCTCAAGATAGCCTAATGAATCTGCTCCAATAATTTCACAGATTTCATCTACAGAATGACCTGATGCAATAAGCTGGTCTTCTGATGGAATATCTGTTCCAAAATAACATGGGTGAAGGAACGCCGGTGAACTGATTCTCACATGAACTTCCTTAGCACCTGCTGCCTTAAGAAGACTTACAATTCTCGCACTTGTTGTTCCTCGTACAATTGAGTCATCAATCATGACAACTCTCTTGCCTGCAACTGCTTCCTTAAGTACATTCAGCTTAACCTTAACGCTTGACTCTCTCTGTTCCTGCTTAGGTTTGATGAATGTTCGTCCAACGTAGTTATTCTTGATAAATGCATTACCATAAGGAATTCCTGATTCCATTGAGAAACCAAGTGCTGCCGGATTACCTGATTCAGGAACACCAACGACAATATCAGCATCTACAGGGTGAGTCTTTGCTAAGATTCTACCCGCATTAATTCTTGACTCATATACGCCCATTCCGTCAATCTTGCTGTCAGGTCTTGCAAAATATATATATTCAAATATACATCTTGCTGTATTTTTCTGGCAGAGTGACTTATCAGACTTGATTCCGTCTTTAGTGATAGTAACAACCTCACCCGGCTCAACATCTCTTACAAACTCTGCACCTACAGTATCGAGTGCACATGTCTCTGATGATAAGAAGTATGCATTATCTCTCTTACCGATACATAATGGCTTGAAACCAAATGGGTCTCTTGCTCCGATAAGCTTTCTAGGACTCATTACAATAAGTGAATAAGCACCCTTAATCTTCTTCATCGCATTTAACACAGCTCCCTCAACAGTCGGAACATTAAGTCTTTCTCTTGCGATTAAGTAAGCAATAACCTCTGAATCAATAGTTGTCTGGAAGATAGCTCCTGTATAAGAAAGCTCCTCACGCAGTTCAACAGCATTAAGAAGATTACCGTTATGTGCCATACCAAGAGTTCCCTTAACATAGTTAAGAACAAGTGGCTGTGCATTCTCACGGCTGCTGCTTCCGGCTGTTGAATATCTTACATGTCCGACACCTATATTACCATTAAGCTTTTCAAGCTTTTCAGGATTAAAGACTTCATTAACAAGTCCCATATCCTTATATGAAAGAACCTTTCCCTTAGGTCCTTCTGTATCACTGACTGCTATACCGCAGCTTTCCTGTCCTCTGTGCTGAAGGGCAAAAAGGCCATAATATATTGTAGATGAAACATCATTGCCATCGAAATCATATACACCAAAGACTCCGCATTCCTCATGAAGTTCATCTTCAGCATAGTGGCTGTCATTAATATCAATCTGATTCATAATTCTCCATTCCTTATTGACTGTGATTATTTGCGGGAAAAATCCTTACCAGTAAGAAGCTTATATGCTTCCTTGTACTTTTCAACTGTCTTCTCGATTACATCATCTGGAAGTAAATAATCACTGTCTGGATTAGCCTTTAACCAGTCTCTTACAAACTGCTTGTCATATGAAGGCTGGCTCTTTCCTGCCTCATATCCTTCTAATGGCCAGAATCTTGAGCTGTCTGGTGTAAGCATCTCATCACCGATAACAACTTCACCGTTCTCATCAAGGCCAAACTCAAACTTAGTATCTGCAATAATAATACCCTTGCTTAAAGCGTACTCTGCACACTTCTTGTAAAGCGTGATAGTTGCATCCTTAATCTTAGTAGCGTATTCCAGACCTTTTCCTGGGAACTGCTTCTCAAGAACTTCTATACTCTTCTCAAATGAGATATTCTCATCATGGTCACCAATCTCAGCCTTAGTACTTGGTGTGTAGATTGGTTCAGGAAGCTTCTCTGATTCCTTAAGTCCCTCTGGAAGCTTGATTCCACAGACTGTTCCATTCTCCTTGTAGCTTGCCCAGCCACTACCTGTTATATATCCTCTTACGATACACTCAACAGGAAGCATTGTAAGCTTCTTGCAAAGCATGCTTCTTCCAATATATTCATCCTTGTGGAAGAACTCTGGCATATCATTAACATCAACTGAAACCATATGATTAGAAACAACATCCTTAGTATAATCAAACCAGAACTTTGACATCTGTGTAAGAATTGCTCCCTTTTCTGTAACCTTATTCTTTAAAATATGATCAAATGCTGAGATACGGTCTGTAGCAACCATAACAAGCTTGTCATCGCAATCATATACTTCTCTTACTTTTCCTTCATAGAGTAATTCACATTTTCCCATGAGTTCATCCATCCTTTTCTTCTTAATAAAATTATTAGTTAAAAAGTTATCAAACCGTAGTATTTATGCGGTTTAAAAACAAACAAAAATATTATATACCAGCGTCCATTCAAAATCAATAGACTTTATCTTTTGCAATAATACATTGCGCACTACCTCATTAAAGTGTATTATTAAAAATATAAATATAGTCAGTTTTTAGAAGTGTACTATTCACTCGAATAATAATATTAAGATGGGAGATTTTATTATGGCTAATGGAATTGAAAAAAGACGTTTTAAAAGAATGAAAGCAGACCTTACACTTAATGTTTCTTCTCTTTTTAATCAGGACAACATGGAAATTAAGAATCTTGATTCACCTATCAAGGTTATCAATATATCTGAGGGTGGTATAGCATTTGAATCAAAAAGCATGCTTCCTATCAACTTTTATTTTAATGCTGCTCTTAATCTTGGCTCTGAAACAGATACTCTTTACAGTGTTGTCAAGATTATAAGAAGTCAGCCGATTGAGGGCACTGACAATTATCTTTATGGCTGTGAGTTTGTCGGCATGGCACCGATTCTTGGTTATATCTTTGATGAATACGAGGCTGAGATTGAAGCCGGAAAAGAATAAAAGGGACTAAAGGCAGCCCGCAGTTCTTCTCACTGATTGTCTGATTGGGTCTTATTGTTTCTCACTGCTTTAAAAAATTCTGCTGTAAAAAAGTATTTCCTTAACACCTCAAATAAAGTATGTCATCTTGTTGTATCTTATATTGGGGAATTTTAGCACATTGTTGACAGCAATATTTACTTCTAGTAACATATAGTTATATTATAGTTCGGAAATAAATAGTTCAACATGACAGTATGCACATAAAAAGGAGGTTTTTATATGCACAAAACAAAAAAAGCAGCATTTCTTTCTCTTATAATCTTAATAATAATTATAGCTGCATTATTACTAAGACCTCGCCACATTAAGCTTGACTTATCAGATAACAGCAATATTTCAATTGTAAGAGAAGGAAACGAAATAAGTCTTACATCTGATGAAAAATCACAATTAATTGATATAGTAGAAGATATAACTGTTATGCCATGGCTATTTGCGCCTGCATCTGGATGGACTTACAGAATATTATATACCAGCACAGACAATCGTACTAACAGCATTATTGTGCTTGACAATAAAGTCACAATTAACAGAATGAGCTATCATCCTTTCGGAAAGTCTGCATCACTTGTCACAGATTTTCTTGATACTATATATAACAGAAGCCTTGTAACAATCAATATAGACAACGCTGACAGCATTACTGTCATCAACAAATCTAATGGCAAAACTGGCGTTTTTGAAGGTGCAAGACTGAAAGATTTAACAGACGCTTTAGCTTTCACGCCTTCTCACCCAGTTACTTTTCATGATGACAATGATTCTTCTGTTCAGTATGTACTCAACATACAATATAAAGATGGCTCTTCTGAAGAACTGTCTATTGTAAAATGCCCTGCAATTCTTTACAAAAAGCAGTATCTGAGTGTTGACTTATATGCATTGGAATTGATTCAGGAAGAAGTTGACAACTAATGCAATATGAGAGCCATTGGCTAAATACGAACAATTATTAGCAGCCCAAACTGAAAAGAAAAATTAATACACAACGCATAAATCCCAGCAGCACATATATCAGTGCTGCCGGGATTTCTTTATAATATCTCATAAGTTGTCTGTTCACTTGTAAGACAATCACATCCAACACGATTCTCACCACTTGTAACAAATGATGAAGCCTTAATGTGTATGTCAGCGATTGTCTCCGGCATATCCTTTAACGGTTCAATAACAACCGCTTCCTTTGCTCCAAGGCAGTTAATTCCTTCAAAATTAACATTCTTAAAATAAGGAATATCGTCCTTGTCAATTCCGTTAATCTCTTCATTTCTGTTAAGCAAATTAAGCACATATGACATTGTAAGAATTATTGCCTGTTCCTTAATATCAACCATATTAATATTCTTTACATTAATATTCTCGATAACGCCGCCTCGTCCGAGTGCACTCTTAATGCGGACTCCGACATCAGTTCCAAGAAAAGTACAATTCTCTACCAGTACATTTTTAATGCCTCGACTCATCTCACTTCCGATAACGAAACCGCCATGTCCCTTATTAACAAGGCAGTCATGGATATATACATCCTCACAAGGTCCTTCAATCTGTCTTGCTACGGCATTCTTGCCTGACTTTAAACAGATTGCATCATCACCTGTTTCAAATGTACAGTTATGTATATGAACCTTCTTGCATGATTCAACATCAATTCCATCACCGTTCTGCGCATAATATGGATTGCTCACCGTAACATTTCTTACTGTAAGATTCTTACAGAAAAATGGGTGTATATTCCATGCCGGTGAATTCATAAATGTTACACCATCAAGAAGAATTCTTTTACAGTGACGAAGGCTTACCATTACTGGTCTGTAGAAATCATAATATTCGCTTGCTTTCTCAAGTGCATTCTCAGCGTCAAGCTGGATATTATGCTCATTACCTTTAAATGAGCTTTCTGTCGGCATCCATATGCCGCCCTCTTTAGTATCAATTGTATACTGGCTCTTTTTCATAAGAGCTTCCCACTGTCTGTCAGTCAACTTAAACTGTTTTACAGGGCGCCACAAATCACCGCTTCCATCAATAACACCGCCACCGGTTATACCGATGTTAATAGCATTTTCAGCTGTGATAGGAGACTTGGCTCTTATACACTCCTGACCTTCATAGTTAGTGATAATAAGTGGATACTGGTCAATATCTTTAGAAAATTTAAGTATTGCATTCTTCTCAATTCTTAACTCAACATCGCTCTTAATCTCGATTGGCGCTGTAAACCAGATTCCCTCAGGAATCACAACAGTTCCGCCGCCCTTTTCTGAGATATAGTTAATAGCCCTGTTTATAGCATCAGCATTTCTTGATGCATCTTCAATAGTATAGCAGTATGGTCTTGCACCATAGTTGTCAACATATACTATTCTGTCAACAAATGCTGGGAGTTTTACATCAAAATTAACTTTTTTCATTCCACATCTCCTTTTAGTTTTAAGTTCATGTGTTACTTTAAAAGCTCCTGTAACAAAGCATTTACCATTCCCGGATTAGCCTTGCCCTGCATTGCCTTCATTGTCTGTCCGACAAGATAGCCGATTGCCTGCTTTTTGCCGCCTTTATAATCAGCAACTGACTGTGGGTTATCAGCAATAACCTTCTCAACTGTTGCTCTGAGCGCGCCTTCATCATTAACCTGCTTTAAACCGTGTTCTTCAACATATGCGTCAACATCAACATTTTCTGCAAATACATGCTCAAATATTTCTTTAGCTGCTGCATTGTTGATTTCCTTTTTCTCAACAAGAGTAATAATCTTGGCAAGGCTTTCAGGTGAAAATGTTAATTCTTCAGCTCTGAATTCTCTTCCAGTCTTAGCTGATTCTTCCTTCATAAGTCGCATTGTCTCGCCCATAATCCAGTTAGAAACCTTCTTTGGCTGGTTGCAGATTGCTGTAGCTTCCTCAAAGATTTCTGTGAACTTCTTAGAATCTGTAAGAATCTCTGCATCATATTCAGGAAGTCCGAATTCTTCAATATAACGTGCCTTCTTCTCGTCCTTGAACTCTGGCTGTTTTGCCTTAAGCTCTGCTAAATACTCATCACTGATGTGAATTGGAACAAGATCTGGATCTGGGAAATATCTGTAATCCTGTGCATCTTCTTTTGAACGCATAGCATATGAATATTCCTTGTCATCATTCCATCTTCTTGTTTCCTGCACAACCTTCTCGCCTGCTTCGATTAAGTCAATCTGTCTTGCTGTCTCAGCCTTGATTGCTCTTTCAATTGCTGCAAATGAATTGAGGTTCTTAGTTTCTGTTCTTGTTCCAAACTCCTCTGAACCACGCTCTCTTACAGAGAGGTTGACATCAGCTCTCATAGAACCTTCCTGAAGCTTGCAGTCAGAAGCACCAAGATACTGGATTGTTGTTCTTAACTTAGTAAGGTAAGCAATAACTTCCTCTGCTGAACGCATGTCTGGTTCAGATACGATTTCGATAAGAGGCACACCTGAACGGTTATAATCTACATATGACACGCCTTCCCACTCATCATGAACAAGCTTTCCTGCATCCTCTTCCATATGAATCTCGTGGATTCTTATTGTCTTTTCTGTTCCATCTGATAATGTAACATCAACATGACCGTTACGGCAGATTGGAAGATAAAGCTGTGAAATCTGATAATTCTGTGGGTTATCAGGGTAGAAATAATTCTTTCTGTCAAACTTGCAGTCCTGTGTAATTGTACAGTTAGTTGCAAGTCCTACTGCTGCTGCATATTCTACAACCTTCTTATTAAGAACAGGAAGAGAACCTGGCATACCTGTACACACAGGGCAAGTATGTGAGTTAGGCGCTCCGCCGAACTCAGTTGAGCATCCGCAGAAAATCTTTGTCTTAGTAGCTAATTCAACATGGACTTCAAGTCCGATTACAACTTCATAATCTTTCATACTTATGCCTCCCTCCTATTCAAATCTTCCTCGTGCCTGCTCATAAGCGTAGCCTGCACGGATAAGGTTATTTTCTTTAAAGCAGTCGCCAATAAGCTGTAAGCCAATTGGAAGACCATTCTTGTCCTTACCGCATGGAACAGAAAGTCCCGGAAGTCCTGCAAGGTTTACTGAGATAGTATAGATATCTCCAAGATACATTTTTATTGGGTCTGATAATGATGAACCAAGCTTTGGTGCTGTTGTAGGTGCAACAGGTCCAAGAATTACATCGTATTTTGCAAATGCTTCATCAAATGCTTTCTTAATAAGAGCCTTAACTCTTAATGCCTTAAGATAATAAGCGTCATAATATCCTGAACTTAATACGAAAGAACCGAGCATAATTCTTCTCTTAACCTCTGGTCCAAAGCCCTCTGAACGTGTCTTCTTGTACATGTTGTGGAGTCCTTCGTATTCTTTAGTTCTGTAACCGTATTTAACACCATCGAATCTTTCAAGGTTAGAGCTTGCTTCTGCTGCTGCGATTGTATAGTAAGTAGGAATTGCGTACTCAACAAGACTTAAATCAAACTCTTCGACGATTGCGCCCTTGCTCTCAAGAACTTTGGCAGCGTTAAGAACAGCTTCCTTAACCTCAGGGTCAAGACCTTCTCCAAAATAATCTCTTGGAATACCAATTCTCATTCCCTTGACATCATCAACTAATGCCTTTGTAAATGAATAATCATCTCTTCCAATTGATGTTGAGTCCTTATCGTCCTTGCCTGCGATAGCTTCCATAATAGTTGCACAGTCAGTTACATCCTTACATAAAGGTCCAATCTGGTCTAATGATGAGCCGTAAGCAATAAGTCCATAACGTGAAACAGTTCCGTAAGTTGGCTTTAAACCTACAACACCACAGTAAGAAGCTGGCTGTCTGATTGAACCACCTGTATCAGAACCAAGTGCTGCAAAGCACTCATTAGCTGCTACAGCTGCTGCTGAACCACCTGATGAACCACCAGGTACATGCTCAGGATTGCGTGGATTCTTAGTTGCACCAAATGCACTTGTCTCAGTTGTAGAACCCATCGCGAATTCATCCATGTTAGTCTTTCCGATAATTACTGCTCCTGCATTTTCAAGTCTTACTACTGCATCTGCTGTGTAGGTTGGAACGAAATTACCAAGTATCTTAGATGAGCATGTAGTAAGCATGCCCTCTGTACACATATTATCTTTGATTGCAAATGGTACTCCGGCTAAAGGTCCTGTAAGCTTACCTGCCTTGATATCCTCATCTGCTTTCTTAGCTGCTGCAAGAGCTTTTTCCTTGTCAAATGTGACATAGCAGTTAAGCTCATCTTCAGATTTTTCAATCTGTGCAATAACAGCTTCCATAGCCTCTGTTGCTGTTGTCTCACCCGCTTTAATCTTAGCAGCCAGTTCAACAGCTGTATAATCTAATAAACTCATATGCGTCCTTTCTATGATTCAACAGTTTTAGGTACAATAAATCCTGATTCATTACATTCAGGTGCATTAGCAAGAGTTGCCTCGCTTCCGTCACCATTAGTAACAACATCTTCTCTCATTACATTATTAACAGGGAACACATGTGACATAGGTTCTACCCCTGTAGTATCAAGCTCTCCGAGCTTGTCAATATAATCAAGCATGCTAGCCATATCCTTCTTGGCAGCTTCCTTCTCTTCATCAGAGAGTTCAAGCTTGGCAAGAATACCAACATACTCAATTGTCTCATCACTAATTACATTAGCCATGTGTGCGTCTCCTTTCGTTGTCGTTATATACGCCTGGAGAAATTGGATAAATCATCACAAGACACGCTTTCGCTACTTGTCGCTCGCAGCGGTACTAAGCGAAATCGGCCACCTCCGTCTGAAAAGCTAGCTTTTCAGACTCCGCCAGCCGATTTTGCTAAGTGCCGGCGGCTCCAAAGTGTCTTGTTCACGCTTTATCCAATTTCTCCAGGCTCACACATCTACCCCGGAACGAGACGCGACATCGCTGCGCTCGTCGCCGTTGGGCGAAGTGTAGTGGAAGTCTCTACCTCTTTGCATCAGAGGAGGTCATGTTAAGTTAGCGGTTGTTGGCAACGAACAGGCAGCGAGGTTTTATAAGTTCGCAAGCAAGGTGCTTTGGAGCCGCCGGCACTTAACGAGTTGGAAGCGGCTGCCTTTAGGCAGCCAAATTCCAAGGAGTTTAGTGTCCGCTGCGAGCGACAAGCAGCGAAAGCGTGCCTTGCGGTGAACTTATAAACCTCGCAGCCGTCCGTCTACCACTAATCCCTAACCTTAATATGAACTTCCCTAAGCTGCTGCTCTGTTACTTCATTTGGTGCTCCGCACATTAAATCCTGTGCTGTTCCGCTCATTGGGAATGGGATTATTTCACGGATATTTTCTTCATTTCTAAGAAGCATTATCATACGGTCTACACCTGGTGCCATACCTGCGTGTGGTGGTGCACCGAACTGGAATGCATTGTATAATGCTCCGAATTTTGCCTTTAATACTTCTTCATCATATCCTGCGATTTCAAATGCCTTAACCATTATCTGCATATCATGGTTACGAACTGCTCCTGATGATAACTCTACACCGTTGCATACGATATCATACTGGTATGCAAGGATATCAAGAGGATCTTTTGTATTAAGCGCCTCAAGTCCGCCCTGTGGCATTGAGAATGGATTATGTGTAAATCCAATCTTCTTAGTTTCAGGATCTCTTTCGAACATTGGGAAGTCATTAACGTAGCAGAATCTGTATGCATTTTTCTCAATGAGATCAAGTCTCTCACCAAGTTCGTTTCTGATCTGTCCTGCAAAGTATGCTGCTCTGTCTTCCTTATCAGCAATGAAGAAGATTGTATCTCCTGGCTGAAGTCCTGCAAGGTCTTTGATTTCTCCCTTAAGCTCTTCTGGAATGAACTTATCAATTGGTCCCTTGTAGCTTCCGTCTTCAAGGACTTCAAGATATCCAAGACCGCCCATTCCGATTCCTGTAGCGAACTTAAGTAACTTCTCATGCTGTCCCTTTGAAAGCTTTGCATGTACATTGATTGCTCTTACAGTCTTGTTCTGGAAAGGCTTGAATGTACATTTGTTAAAAAATTCTGAAAGGTCGATAATTCTAAGTGGATTACGAAGATCTGGCTTATCTGAACCAAACTCAAGCATTGCCTGCTTGTAGCTGATGATTGGATAAGGAGCCTGTGTAACTTCGTATCCTTCTGGTGCGAATTTTGCAAATGTTTCTGTGAGAACCTCTTCACCAATTCTGAATACATCTTCCTGTGTAGCAAAGCTCATCTCGAAATCTAACTGGTAGAATTCTCCTGGTGAACGGTCAGCTCTTGCATCCTCATCTCTGAAGCAAGGTGCAATCTGGAAATATTTATCAAAACCAGATACCATAAGTAACTGCTTATACTGCTGTGGTGCCTGTGGAAGAGCATAGAATTTGCCCTTATATTTTCTTGAAGGTACGATATAATCTCTTGCGCCCTCTGGTGATGAAGCACAAAGGATAGGTGTCTGGATTTCAAGGAATCCCATGTCTGTCATCTTCTGACGAAGGAATGCGATAACCTTTGATCTGAATATCATGTTATCCTTAACCTTCTGGTTTCTTAAATCAAGATATCTGTACTTAAGACGTACATCCTCTCTTACTTCCTTAGAAGTCTGTACTTCAAATGGAAGCTGCTGATATACCTGTCCAAGTATTGTAATCTTCTTAGCTTCAAGCTCGATTGTTCCTGAAGGAATCTTAGGATTATAAGTTTCCTCATCTCTCTGCTCCATAATACCCTCGATAGCGATACACTCTTCCTTATGAATACCATCAAGTAATGTTGTATCACGAAGCACTACCTGAAGTACTCCATACATATCTCTTAAATCGATAAATGAAACTCCTCCGTGGTCACGGATGTTCTCAACCCATCCTGCAACCTTTAACTCCTTGCCGATGTAACTTTCATTAACTTCACTTAAGTTAACATCTCTGTACATGTTTGCCATTGCAATCTCCTTTCTTTTCTGGACAGGCAAAATGTTATGTCCTGTCAAATAAAATAATAATACCTAACATCCTGCTATGCTTTTTCGCGAAAAAAAGCCCCAGGATGTAATATACATCCCGGGGCGAATAAACTGTGTTATCCGCGGTACCACCCGCATTGAAAAGTTCTAAGCTTCTCATCTCATTGCACTTAACGCGTGTAACGGAATGACCTACCCAGCCGTGGCTGCTCAACCATCCAACTCCAGAGCGTTCCTCTTATCAATTCCCTGCGTATGCTTTCAGTCGGTGGCATCGCTTTCCTGTCAGGTTCCATGAAAAGAAGTCTCTTTCATAGTCTTTAAGATATTCATACACATGAATGATATCATAAAGAATATTACTTTTCAAGTACAATATTGTGTTCTTTTATATATTTACCAATCTTTTTATCAGAAGCAAGAATATGGTTAGACAGCCAGCCAAGCAGGAATCCTATAAGATCCATAAGATATTCCTCCTGATTATCATCCATTGCCTCAAGCTCCCTGAAATCAATATTTACAAGCTTTTCTACAAATGCTGAATGCGCCCTTTTCTGTGCTTCGATTTCAGGATATCCGATTTTCTTCATCAGTTCTTCCTCATCACTGAAATGTGTCTCCGTGTATTCCCTCAGTTCTGAGAGAAGTCTTATGATTTCATCATATTTATCATGAAGCAGCTCTGCGTGTATTACATCATTAGTGTCCCTGATAATATCAAAAAGATGCTTATGCTCCTCATCGACAAGCTCAATTCCTGTTATATATTTGTCTGTAAATGCAAATGCGTCATCAACATTAGTTTCTGGTGCCATCTTTCCAATCATCATGTCGCTGCTCAAGATGTGGCTGTAAAGCCATTTTGTAAGATAAAGCAGCAGCTCATTAAGCGAATTTCTTGCTGCCTCCGGCGATGATTCATCCAACTGGAATGAATTAATCTTCTCTGCAAATGCTTTGTGTTCCCTCTGCTGTATCGGCAGCTCCGGGTCATGGATGCTCTTCATATATTCTTCTTCATGTGCAAAATGTGTCACTGCATAATCTTTAAGATTAGCAATAAGATTCTTTGCAATTGACGCAGCATTATCCGTTTCTTTTACCAGTGCAAATGCTTCATTAAGCATCTGGAACAGTTTTCTATGTTCTTCATCAATATTATCAATGTGTATCATACAGTCTTCTGTAAATTCGTACATATATATCAATCTCCTCGTGCTTATATTTGCCTTGTATTATAACACCTTTTCTTTAAGCTGTGCAATGCTGTCCACCTGAAACATTAAATATCTGTTTTTAATGAGTATATTCACAAAACAAATGTAGTTTGTCAAAACATTTAAGGCTATAATTAACTTATTGAAAGCATTTTGCTCCGCAAAACAAGGAGGTATGTATGAATATTTATCTTGCTGGAGATTCTATTGTACAGAATTATACTGAAGAAGAATTTATTGCAGGCTGGGGACAGTTTCTGCCACGCTTCTTTAAGCCTGATGTAAATGTATTTAACTATGCCAAGGGTGGCAGAAGTTCAAGACTTTTTATTAATGAAGGAAGATTTGAAGAGATTGACAGACATATTCAGTCCGGAGACTATCTTTTTATAGAGTTCTGTCATAATGATGACGATTCAAAGGATTACAAATCTATGTTTAACCGTCAGACTCCGCTTGGCGTACCAGATGAATCAGGTCGATTTCCTGTTATAGCAGGAGTTAAGATGCCTAAGAATTATATACCACCTGAATATATTGAGGCACTTAATAACGATGATTCGATAACTGATAAACAGGCTGTTCTTAACAGTGTTCTTGCCATAAACCAGTCTTATCCATATGACACTTACTATCCATACTCAAAAGACGCTTCTATGGGCAGTTACAAATGGTTCATCAAACAGTTTATTGATATGGCAAGAAAGCATGATGCATCTCCTGTATTAGTTACTGCACCAGCAAGAACATTTTTCAATGCTGACGGAACAATTATGGACGCTCCCGGCTGCCACGGTGGCAATAATTTCAGCTATATAAGAGCTATGCGCCAGATTGGTGAAGAAACCGGCACACCTGTACTTGATCTGTTTTCTTATTCAGTTGAACTTTTTGAAAAAATCGGACATGATAACATCCACAGATATACCTCAATCAAAAAAAGTATCAATAAAGGAAAATGGCCTGACGATTTCTTAAAAGAACTCGCCAAGCCAGATACTGTTTCTGAGAATACACATTTTAACAAGGACGGTGCAATGCTTATCACCGAAGGTCTGGTAGAACTGATTCTTAAATCCAAGAACCCCCAGCTTTGTGAATTGCAGTCTTCCCTGCTTCATAACGTGGTATAAGTATATTACTTATTAATGAATTCCCATGCTTCTTTGGGGCTGTGTACAACAAACTCAGCCCCGTTTTCCTTTAGGAATTCTTCATTTCTGAAGCCCCAGCCAACCATACATACATCCATTCCTGCATTAGCCGCTGTCTGGACATCTACTTCTGAATCCCCGACATATACAGCCTGTGTTCTGTCAACATCAAACTGTCTTAATACTTCATTAACGCTGTCCGGATATGGTTTTCTTCTTATGCCTTCTCTCTCTCCAACCGCATAATCAAATAGTCCCGGAAAATAATCTTTGCATAAAGTCTGCACTCCATAATCAGCCTTGTTAGATACAACCGCAGTGTACACACCGGCATTTCTTATATTCTCAATAAGTTCTTTTATTCCATCATAAGGTCTTGTCTTATCTGCACAGTGCTTCTTGTAATGCTCTGTAAATGTTTCATGCACTTTAACTATCATGCTTTCTGGTGTTCCCTGTGGAACAGCTCTTTCCATCAGCTTTCTTATCCCATTGCCAACAAAATGTCTGATTTCTTCAATCGTCCTCTCAGGCATGTCAAATACTGAAAGTGCATAATTAGTACTATCTGCAAGATCCTCCAATGTATTAAGTATGGTTCCGTCAAGATCAAATATAACGATTTTGTATTTCATATATCCTCCTTGTTATGGCTTCTTTATCCCAGCAGCTCCTCAATTATATCGTAATGCTCATCAATCGCTGCATTAAGTGTCTCAATATCCTTCTTTATAAGGCTATCATATATCATTTCATGTGTCTTTAAAAGTTTCTTTTTCTTAATTCCATCTGCATGCTTTATGACATAATCTATCCATTCGCGGTAGACTTCAACAACAGCTTCCATCAGTGTAATCCACAGATTGTTGCCTGTATCTGCAATCAGTTCCTCGTGAAATGCTTTATCAATATCAACAAGTGCATCACCTGTTTCTGTCATCATCCGATTAACCATGCTTTCCAGTCGTTCCTGTTGTTCTTTCATAAGACCTGTATGTATTACTGCATTACACACTGACTTTTCCATCATGCGGCGGAATTCGCACACTTCGCGCTTAGTAACAGTTTTTAATGCAATCATCATTAATATTGTCTGCTTTATGGACTGCCCGACATTTTCTGATATATAATTGCCAGAACCCTGACGGCGTTCTATAAGTCCCATTCCATGCATAATACTTAAAGCTTCTCTTGTTGAATTGCGTCCTATCCCAAGAGTTTCTGCGAGTGCACGCTCAGTAGGCAGTCTGCTTCCTATTGTAAGCTCTCCGCTTTTCATAAGCTCATAAATGTATTGAATTGCCTTTTCGTATTCCTGCGAAATTTTTTTCTGATTCATGTCAGCTGATTCCAGATTACAACACCCCTGTCTCATTAATATAGGCTTCTATAAGTCTTAATGCACCATCTTCCCCAACCTTTGAAACATCTATGCATATATCGTAATATTCTGCATTTCCCCATTCTTCACCTGTATAATAATTGTGATATGAGCGTCTTCTAAGGTCTGTATCTTCAACTATCTTAGCTGCTTTCTTAGGGCTGACATTGTGCTTCTTTTCTATAAGTTCTGCTCTTTTTTCTTTGTTTCCTGTGAGAAATACTGATATAACATCTTCTCTGTGTCTGAATGCATTATTTCCGCATCTGCCGACAACTACGCAATTTTCATTACCGATTATGTCAGCCATAGCCTTGCGTGGAGTTTTTCCATTATCTGATGTATCATCACCTGCCATTGTGTCAGCATACAGCATCATATCAAGTGGCATTTCTCCATAAAAATATGGATACTTCTCATACAAGCCTTTTTCTTTCGCAAGTCTGCACACGGCATCCTTATCATAAAATGGTATAAAATATTTCTCTGCCAGTGCTTTTCCTATCTGGTCACCCATACATCCACATTGTCTTGCAATTGTGATTATCATATATACCTCTTTTCTGCGCACGCTTTTTTGCGCATAACAGGTCTGTGCCAAGTGCGCGCAGGCACAAACCCCGCATGTGAAAATAATATCTTCACACTGTTCTCCTAATTACCTACTATTTCATCATATTTAGCAATCTAGTAGGTCTTTTCCACATTGTTAGTTGGTTTGTAATTCTTCTTTTCAACTCAAATACCTACTAAATAAACACTGTTCACACTTTTAGTAGGTCTTTTTCTTATATGTCTATAATATCAGACAGTTCTAATCAGCAAAAAGACCTACTATTTTGGCTTAAATTATCAATTTAGTAGGCAATTTTCTTTATCCGCATTAATTATCCTCAGAATTTTCTCTCAATAAACCTACTATTTCATCACATTTAGCAGCTTTAATAGGTTTTTACCCCATTCATACATTAATTTCATATGCCATTTTACACTATCTTTTACATAAATCCAGCAAATACTGATGAAAGTACAACTGTAAGTATACCTGCAACTGCAATTGATAAGCTGCTCATTGCACCTTCAATTTCGCCCATTTCCATAGCCTTGGCTGTTCCTATCGCATGTGCAGCAGATCCTAACGCAAGTCCTTTGGCAATCGGTTCTTTTATTCTGAATATTTTACATATAAGCTCACCAAATATATTTCCAAGAACTCCTGTTACAACAATAACTGCAACTGTAATTGTTACATAACCTCCAAGTTCCTCAGAAACTCCCATACCAATAGCCGTAGTTATTGACTTTGGAAGAAGTGTAACATATTCAGCATGACTCAGATTCATAAGTTTAGATAACACAAGTACCGTTGTTAAACTTGTAATCACACCTGATGCTATTCCTACAACAACTGCCTTGTAATTCTTCTTAAGAAGACTCCACTGCTCATACAGCGGAATTGCAAGACATACAGTTGCCGGTGTAAGAAACCAGCTAAGATACTTAGCACCCTGATTATATACATCATAATCAACACCTGACACTGCAAGTACTATTATTGTTATTATTATTGATATAAGTAATGGATTGAATATTCCAAGCTTGAATTTTTTCTTAAGCACAGAACCAATAAAGTATGATAAAAGACTTAATGTGACTCCGGCAAAAAGTGATTCTCTGAAAAAATCATTCATTAGTATTAACCTCATTTCTTTGTGCTTTGCGTAATTCTCTCTTCCTGTCAGCACGTATGATTATCTGGGAAGCCTGACCTGTAACCGCCATAACCGTAATTATAGCAACAACCGTAACAACAAGCACCGGCACGAGCATAGGTTTTAATACCCCCCATGAAGACATCAGTCCTACTCCTGCCGGAATGAACATAACAGGCATTACAGCTATAAGATATTTTCCTGCGTCCTTTACCCAGCTAAGCTTTATAAGTCCGGTAAGAAGTCCAACAAAAAGTATCACCATTCCATATATACTGGCTGGAACCGGCAGCGGAAGCAGATATTTAAGTGCTTCTCCGACAAATGAAATAGCCAGTATTATAAGAAACTGTCTCAATAATTTCATAACATTTCTCCATAAATAAAAATTTGCGGTGCAAATTGGTGCTACCAATTCATACCGCAAATTATAATACATTCTTATGTACAATAAAGCAAGGACTTTTTTATGCTCTTCTTGCCTTAGCTGCCTTAAGCAGATGTTTTGCAAGAACTGATGTTGTTACCGAACCTACTCCTCCAGGAACCGGTGTACATACAGAAGCGTTCCCTGTAACATCTTCAAAATCAACATCACCACACAGATTGCCGTCTTCATCAACATTTATTCCAACGTCAATTACAACTGCACCGTCTGCAACAAATGATTTGTCAACCATCTTTGCAACGCCTGCTGCAGCAACAAGCACCTCAGCACCCTTACATACTCCCGGCATATCAACTGTCTTAGTATGACACACTGTTACTGTTGCATTCTTCTTCATAAGCATCATCGCAACCGGCTTACCGATAACAAGACTTCTTCCTATAACTACTGCTCTCTTACCCTTTAAGTCAACTCCTGCATAATCTAACATCTCAATTACAGCTTCTGCTGTACATGGACCATATCCTGTCGGATCCCCTGCATATACCTTTGCAAGATTCATAGGTGATATTCCGTCCAGGTCCTTCACACTGGCAATTCTGTTCTCGACTGCCTTCTCATCGAGATGCTTTGGCAAAGGTCTTAAAAGAAGAATTCCGTCAATATCCTCATCTTCATTAATCCTGTCAAATTCTTTCTGGAAAGAATCATTATCAATATCAGCAGGAAATGTATATGAAGTACATCTGAATCCTACTTTTTCCATCTTCTTGGTAGCACCACGCTCATATGACATATCATCTGGTCTTTCACCAACACGCACAATTGCAAGATGAGGAATTGCTCCCTTCCAGTCCTTCATCTCTTCAATAATCTTCTCATTAATAGCATTAGCAACCGGTAAACCCTTAAGTGTCTCCATATATTCCTCCTTATTTTGCAATCTTGTTCTATGGTCTTACAGCATCCATAACTCTTCCAAATGTTTCTTCTTCAATCTGTGCTGCTTCAGCAAGCATCTTATCTGCCTTAAAGTTCATATCTTCAGCAAGTTCTCTGTCCTTCATAAGCTTTGTATTGATAAATACATTAAGCGAAGCTCCCTTCATTGCAGCTTCGCACATTGTTATGCCGACACCTGCATCACTGATTGCGATTCTGCTTCCAATTACAGATATACGGTCGATAAGCTTCATGGCTTCAAGTATAAGCTCCATCATTGACAGAGGGGCTTCTGAGGCTGTAACAAGTGCCTTTGCCATAATTGCTTCTCTTTCCTTAATCTGTTCTTCTGTATCCCTAGGAAGACCATAAGCTGCTGCAAGAGGCTTAAAGCTTTCAGCATCCTTATCCATGCACTCTGCAAGTCTCTTTGTAAGGTCTGTCGCTTTAACAATAAGTTCTTCAATCTCTTCCTGATACTCTGCATATTTCTTCTTTCCTGTAGTAAGTGCAAGCACCATATTACCAAGGCTCATGCCTACTGCTGCCACATATCCGCACGCTCCGCCGCCTCCCGGCACCGGTTCACTTGAAGATAAAACCGCAAGAAAATTATCCATTGTCATATCTGTCATCATATTAAATATCTACCTCCCCTGTAAATACTGTTTTCGCCGGGCCTTCAAGATATACGGTATTCTCATCTTTATCCCATGTAATCTTTAAGTCACCTCCAAGAAGATGAAGTGTTGCTGTTGTGTCGCACATTCCGTTAAGAACAGTTGCAACAAGGCTCGCACATGCACCTGTACCACAGGCAAGTGTCTCCCCGGAACCTCTCTCCCACACACGCATATTAAGATTATTCTTATCTACAACCTGAATGAATTCAGTATTAATTCTCTCTGGAAATGCTTTGTGATTTTCAAAGAAAGGTCCGATTTTTTCAATCTCAAATTTCTTAATATCAATATCTTTATCAAGATAAACAATAGCATGAGGATTACCCATTGAAACTGCTGTTACCTTGTACTCCTTACCTTCTACAACAATAGTCTCATCCACAACAGGTGTCTTAACAACCTGTCCGGCAATTGTCTCTGTCTCACAACCTTTATATTCTTTAAGTTCCTTCGTATCGACAGGAATCTGTGCTGCCTCAAGAATTGGTGCACTCATATTAACCCTTGCCGTCTCAACCTTGCCATCTGCACCAGTTTTAAGCTCAAGTATCTTCACACCTGCAAGTGTATCAATAGTAACTGTTGTCTTATCTGTAAGTCCATTGTCATACACGAACTTTCCAACACATCTTATTCCATTGCCACACATCTGTCCCTGCGAACCATCTGCGTTGTACATCTCCATAAAGAAATCTGCTCTATCTGATTTCTTAATAAGAATAAGTCCGTCTGAACCTACTCCAAAATGTCTGTCACTTAAGTCAATTGCGACCTGTGACGGATTATCAATTACTGACTGTGTGCAGTCTACATATATGTAGTCGTTGCCTGCTCCATGCATTTTAGTAAACTTCATACTGCGTCTCCCTTTTCCTAATATATTATAAATGCAGTGATATATCACATTTGTCATACATCCTGATATATTCCCATCACCATAGTTGCTGACTCTACCATTGTATTGCCACTGTCCATGCTGCATTTCTGGATATATCTGAATGCTTCCTGCTCTGACATATTATTTCTTTCCATAAGCAGATGCTTTGCATCATCAATTATCTTCTGTTCTTCCGGACTTCTCTTTCTTGGCTGCGACCGCAGTTTCTTTCTGCGCCTTATCTGTGCCTGAAGCATCATCTCTATAGTTGACACAAGGTCATTAACCTTTATTGGCATTGCCGCACATACAATTCCATTGTCCTGACAATCTTCCCATCGGTTCTGGGACGCAACTAACAACATCTCAAAGCTCTTTGGCTTATATTCATATAATTCAGTATAAACCATATTATCTGACAGCTTATATCCGCATATTATTATTCCATCAGACAAGGTATCTGCCTGATTGATTGCCTGTGCTCCACTCGTACATGGTACAGCGACATCAAAGCCTCTGTGAATCAAAAGGTTCCTTACTGCTTTAGCCTCCTCTAACTTAGGAAATGCTACAATCAATGTGGACATCAATTAACTCCTTTTCTACTTAGCATACGCTTTACCATGTTTAATCAATACTTGTAGAGATATTCATCTATTTCCCACTGTGAGACTCTTGTTGTATAGTTTTCCCATTCTTTCATCTTAGCTTCAACATATTTGGTTGTAATATGTTCTCCAAGTACGCTGCATAAAAACTCATCTGCCACAAGACAGTCAACTGCTTCCTTAAGGTCTGCCGGCATATTCTCTATTCCTGCTGCCCTTCTCTCGCCAGGTGTCATCTCATATATATTGCAGTCAACACTATCAGGTACTTCTATCTTGTTCTTAATACCATCAAGTCCTGCTGCAAGGCAGAGTGCCAGTACCAGATATGGATTAGCTGTCGGATCCGGATTTCTTAACTCAACTCTCGTTCCATTTCCTCTTGATGCAGGTATTCTTATAAGCGGACTTCTGTTCTTTGCTGACCATGCTATATATACAGGTGCTTCATAGCCCGGAACAAGTCTTTTATATGAATTAACAAGCGGATTAGTTATTGCTGACATACCTCTTGCGTGCTTCATAATACCGGCAATAAAATGATATGCATCATCTGATAAACCAATCTTTCCATTCTCATCTGCAAATATATTCTTACCTGCCTCAGTTGCAAGCGACATATTAATATGCATTCCAGAACCGCTGATACCAAACTTTGGCTTTGGCATAAATGTTGCATAAAGTCCATGTCTCTTGGCAATTGTCTTAACTGTCATCTTAAATGTCTGTATATTATCTGCTGTCTTTAAAGCCTCATCATATTTAAAATCAATCTCATGCTGTGCAGGTGCAACCTCATGATGTGAAGCCTCAATCTCAAATCCCATGTCCTCAAGAGTAAGAACCATGTCTCTTCTTATATTCTCACCCAGGTCATTAGGTCCAAGATCAAAATATCCAGCTTTTTCATGGCTTAAAGTTGTAGGAAGTCCGTTGTCATCTGTATGGAATAAGAAGAATTCACATTCAGGACCGACATCAAAACGGTATCCCATTTCATTCGCTTCTTTAATAGTTTTCTTAAGTATCCATCTTGGGTCGCCCTCAAAAGGCTTGCCATCTGGTGTATACACATCACAGATAAGTCTTGCAACCTTTCCCTGCTGTGGTCTCCATGGAAATATTTCAAATGTATCATAGTCAGGATACAGATACATATCTGACTCTTCAATTCTTACAAAGCCTTCAACAGAAGAACCGTCAAACATGCATTTGTTATCAAGTGCCTTCTCAAGCTGGCTTGAAGTAATTGCAATATTCTTAAGTGTTCCAAAAATATCTGTAAACTGAAGACGTATAAACTCTACATCCTCTTCTTCAACCATTCTGAATATATCGTCCTTAGTGTATCTGCTCATAAGAAACCTCCGTTATAATTATATATTTCTTATTGTGGCTTATTGCCAACTTTTATAAATATACTACATTTTAATCTCTTTGTGTAGAATACTAATATTTTTCTTGAATAATTTTGTTTCTTAATGTACCATAGTTATGCATATTTTGTCTTTTTAAGACATATATTAATAATTTTAAGGGAGATAAATTATGGCTAAGAAAACAAATGTACCTCTTAAGAGACGCAGACGCTCTGAACTTAATGTAAAACTCATTGCTATCATTGCTGCTGTACTCTTTGTTGTAACTATAGGTATCATATTCGCTGTTATTGGCAGTCACAAAAAAGAAAATAATCCTTCTGTTGCCGATAACCAGAATAATGAGACTACTGCTGAACCCACAACAGAGGAAGAAACTACAACCAAGGTTCCTACTGTCGAAGTCGACCTTATGATGATTGGTGATATGCTTATGCATGAAGGTGTTGTAAAAAGTGGTCTTATGGATGATGGAACTTACAACTTCGACCACCTCTACACTAACATAGCTAAGGATATAAGCTCTGCAGACATAAAAATCGTTAATCAGGAAACAATCCTCGGCGGTTCTGATTTTGCTTACACAGGATATCCAACATTTAACTCACCATGGGCACTTGGTGATGCAGAAGTTAAAGCAGGCTTCAATATTATCCTTCATGCTACCAACCACACATTAGACAAGGGGCTTAAGGGTGTTGAGAACTGCCTTTCATTCTGGAAGACTTATCATCCTGATACTACTGTTCTTGGTATCAACGAAACAGAGGAAGACTATGAGAATATATATGTTTATGAAAAAGAAGGCTTCAAGATAGCATTCCTTAACTACACATACGGAACTAATGGAATTCCTATTCCTGATTCCAAGCCTTATATTGTAAACATGCTTGATAAGGATAAGATTACAGCAGATGTAACTAAGGCTAAACAGCTTGCTGATATGGTTATTGTACTTCCACACTGGGGTACTGAATATGTCTACACACCAGATTCTAACCAGAATTACTGGACACAGCTTTTCTTAAGCCTTGGTGTTGATGTTGTTATCGGTACACATCCTCATGTCCTTGAGCCTGTCGAGGTAGTATCTGATACTAAGGGGCATGAAATGCTTGTATACTATTCACTTGGTAACTTCGTTTCTAATCAGGACCAGAAGCCTCGTATGATAGGCGGTATGGCCAAGATGACACTTGTTAAAGATGAAACAGGCTGTTATGTTAAGAATTATAATCTTACACCTGTTATAACACAGAAGCTTTTTGGTCAGAAAGCAATCACTACATATAAATTAAGTGATTACACAGAATCACTTGCATCAGGCAACGCAATCCGCAACGATTCCGGCTGCTATGATTTCAGCCTTTCATACTGCCAGACTCTCGTTAAGCAGATTCTTGGCGATGATTACGATGAAAGCACAAGTGAATTAAATGTTTCACTCCATCCTGATGGTCTTGTTAAAGATACATCTGCAACAGAAAGCAGTTCTTCTGCTAAGTAATGAAAAAAGCAGTAATTTTTTAAAATGTAAAGAGATATATTGATACTAAGCATTATCCGAGGTATCAGTATGTCTCTTTTTTCTAATAAACAAATGCGCATTATATTCATATACTGCGTTATAATCATTTTAGTAATCTGTGGCATAATAACCGCAAGACATAAAAAAACATCATCAGATTCAATTGTAAAAACAACTAAAACCAATAACGAAACATCGGAATCATCAGACACCAAACATACTTCTGACAACACTCCCAATACCGACAGATTACCGCCATACAACTCATCCAATCAGGGAAATGGAATTGGCGGCGGTGCAATCATGGGCAATTGCAGCATAGGCAGCCGTAAACTTCCTATATACTGTGTTGACCTTAGTAAAAAGACTAATCTCGATACCTCCAAAAAATATGTTTCCATATCATTTGATGCCGCATGGGGCGATGAAGATACTATAAAGATTCTTGACATTCTTGATAAATATAATATCAAAACCACATTTTTCATGACCGGAGGCTGGGTGGACAGCTACCCTGATAAGGTTCTTGAAATCTATAACCGCGGTCACGACCTCGGCAATCACAGCCAGAACCATAAAGAAATGAGTAAACTTTCTGTAAATGAGCAGAAAGATGAAATCATGTCTGTTGCCAATAAAATAAAAGAAATCACCGGATATACGAGCTTCCTGTTCCGCCCGCCATACGGTGATTATAATTCAACGCTTATTGATACAGTCTATGGCTGTAACTTCTATCCTATAGAATGGAATGTAGATTCCCTTGACTGGAAGGACTATGGAACAGACAACATAATTAAGACCGTAACAACACATAAAGCTCTTAAGAACGGTTCCATAATTCTTATGCACAACGGTGCTAAATATACAGCCGAAGCTCTCGAATCTGTAATAACCGGGCTGCAGTCCCAAGGATACGAAATCGTGCCTGTATCACAGCTTATTAATACTGAGAATTTTCATATGGATGGAACCGGACTGCAGATTCCTGACTAATTCTTATGCATAAGGTGCTTTGTATAAAACTTAGCACCTTATGCAACTTTATTATTATAATCAGTGACATATACCTCACTGGCAATCTCTCTTGCCTTTTCTACAATCTTTTCCAAACGGGACATGACTTCATCTGAAAAATACTTTTCTCCACATTCCTCACATTCCTCACAAGGAACATTCTTAATTATAATTACACAATTATCAAAAGTAACAACATGTGTTGTAACCGATGGTTTTGTTGTTTTACATTTACAATAAAAACACATACTATTGCTCCTTTCTTGTCTTTAAATCTGCTTCAAACTTTATCATATTATAATCTTTTTAATTATACAACTCGCTTTTAATTTTTTATAATAAATATAATATATCACAAATAATATTTATTGTAAAGTTGTTAATTATTTCAATTATTTATTATATCTTGTATATAAATTAATCGCACATATTTACTTGTAAATAACTCGCTATCGCATTATAATTTGGTAGTCAAAATATTTTAAATTCAAAAGAGGTGTACAATGAACATTTTCAAGAAAATATACTGCAGAAGTTTTCAGACTGTCTTCAAGATTGCACTGCCATTTCTTCCATACAGGAAACCTAAAATTGTAAGTGCGTTATCTGACATTCCATCTGTACTTAACAAAAAGAAGAAATCATGTCCTATAATTATTACTGATCCCGGAATTGCAAAGCTTGGCATTCTTTCTATGCTTACAGATGTATTCGACAATGCCGGCATTGAATACCACGTTTACGATAAAACTGTAGCTAACCCTACAACTGATACCGTGGAAGAGGCACTTGCCATATATAAAGATAACAAATGTGACTGCATAATCGGCTTTGGCGGCGGTTCAAGCATGGACTGTGCCAAAGCTGTTGGTGTAAGAATTGCAAGACCTAAGACACATCTGTCTAAGCTTGGAGGAATCCTTAAGGTTCACTCAAAGCTCCCTCTGCTGATTGCAATTCCTACAACAGCAGGAACAGGCAGTGAAACTACTCTTGCCGCCGTAATTGTAGACGCCACAACCCGCCACAAATATGCTATCAACGATTTTCCTCTCATTCCAAGATATGCAGTTCTTGACCCGAAGGTAACACTTACGCTTCCTCCTTCAATTACCGCAACTACAGGAATGGATGCACTTACACATGCCGTTGAAGCCTACATCGGAAACTCAACAACTCCGGGTACAAGAAAAGACGCACTTATGGCTACTGAATTAATATTTAACAATCTTGACAGAGCATACACTAACGGCTCTGATACAACCGCAAGAAAAAATATGCTTAAAGCCGCTTATTATGCCGGATGTGCATTCACTAAATCATATGTCGGATATGTCCATGCAATTGCACATTCTCTAGGTGGCGAATATAATGTTCCTCATGGACTTGCAAATGCAGTAATTCTCCCAATGGTTCTTGAAAGCTATGGAGAATCCATCTATACAAAGCTGCATGACCTTGCAATTGCCGCCGGTGTTGCAGATAAGGATATGCCAGATGAGACTGCTGCCAAAGCATTTATACAGGCAGTCAAAGATATGAAAGCAAGATTTAACATTGGCGATACAATTCCTGAGATTAAAGAGGAGGATATTCCTAAGCTTGCAGGGTATGCCAACAAAGAGGCTAATCCTCTCTACCCTGTTCCGGTTCTTATGGACGCTAAGACACTCGAACAATTCTACTATAAACTTATGAAAGATAATACACGTGAAAATGAGGTATGATATGGAAGCTACACAAATCAATAAACTTGTACAATCGCAGCGACATTTCTTTCTTACAGGTACAACACTTGATGTAAATGTAAGAATTGATGCCTTAAAGAAACTATATTCGGCAATTAAGAAACATGAGAATGAAATATTTGATGCTCTCTATAAAGACCTTGGCAAAAGCCAGTTTGAAAGTTATATGTGTGAAGTCGGGCTTACTCTCAGCGAGATATCTTATATGATAAAACATATAAGGACATTCAGCAGGGAGAAAAATGTTCCAACACCCCTTGCACAGTTTCATTCCAGAAGCTTTAAGAAGCCGTCACCACGCGGAGTTGTCCTTATTATGAGTCCTTGGAATTATCCATTTCTTCTGACAATGGAACCCCTTGTTGATGCAATTGCCGCAGGAAACACTGTGATTCTTAAACCAAGTGCGTACTCACCTTATGTCAGCGATGTTATATGTCTCATAATAAAAGAAATATTTGACCCTGCTTATGTATCTGTTGTAACTGGCGGAAGAGCTGAAAATAACTGTCTGCTTAATGAACATTTTGATTACATATTTTTTACAGGAAGCCAGGCTGTCGGCAAGGAAGTTATGCGCAAAGCCGCTGAATACTTAACCCCGGTAACACTTGAGCTTGGCGGAAAAAGCCCATGTATAGTAACAGAATCTGCGGACTTAAAGCTTGCTGCCAGAAGAATTGTATTCGGCAAATTCTTAAACTGCGGGCAGACATGTGTTGCGCCTGATTACATATATGTTCAGGACAGTATCAAAGACCAGCTTGTGAAAGAACTTATCAACGAAACAAAGCGCCAGTTTACAGATTCTCCACTTAACAACAATGATTATGGCAAAATTGTTAATGAAAAGCATTTTAACAGAATATCAGGTCTTATTGATACCAGCAAAGTCGTTCTTGGTGGTGCATCAGATGCAGATTCTCTGCGTATTGAACCTACGATAATGGATAATGTTACATTTGACGATGCTGTGATGCAGGAAGAAATTTTTGGTCCGCTTATGCCAATACTTACCTTTCACTCTGTCGAGGAGGCAGTAAACACTGTTAATGCACACATGCACCCGCTTGCTCTGTATATATTCACTAAGAATAAGAAAGAAGCCCGTTATGTAACCTCAAGATGCAATTACGGTGGTGGATGTATCAATGATACAATCATTCACCTTGCAACTTCCAAGATGGGCTTTGGTGGATTCGGTGAAAGCGGCATGGGCTCATATCACGGAAAAGCCGGATTTGATACATTTTCACACTATAAGAGCATTGTAGATAAAAAATGCTGGCTTGACCTGCCTATGCGCTACCAGCCATACACAAAAACAAATAACAGTTTAATACATATGTTTTTAAAGTAATCACTTTGCATAAAAAACAGCGCTATATTGCATACAATGGCATACGGCGCTGTTTTTATGTTAATAATGTTATTAATAAAAAAAGATTGAAAATGACTTCTCGAAAACTTCTCCGGCATCAATATGATTACTGTATTCCCTGTCCTTAAGCTCCCCTGTAAAATCTATGGCATCTGTTCTTCCATACCACGGCTCTATACATACAAATGGAACATTTTTTGATTTGCATGACCACAGACCAAATACCGGCGTATCAAACTTAACTGTAACAAAAGGCTTTTCATTTTTAACAAGACTTACTGTTCCTGCCTGACCACCCTCAATTATAAATGCATCTTTTTCAAAGCTGTCCTCTTGTATTGTATATTCATGATTAATTAATGGCAGCTCATACTCGTCCCTAGCCATTAATTGATAATCTCCTATCAGATGATATGTAATTCTGTCTGCATCAAATCTTATCTTACAGCCAGCCATGCTTACATCATTCCCTGGTGTTACAAAAGCCGGATGACCACCTATGCTGAAATGCATCATTACATTATCTTTGTTGATTACTCTGTACACTTCTTTAATTTCATTGTCAATAAGGTGATACTCCAGCTCCAATGCAAAATCAAAAGGATATTTTTCTTTAGTGTTTTCATCGGACTCAAGTCTCATAACCAGCATATCGTCATTATGCTTAACAAGTGTGAATTCCATATCTCTTGCAAATCCGTGCTGACCCATTTCATATACTTTTCCATTATAAATGCTTTGGTTATCCTTATATTTGCCAATAAGCGGGAAAAGAACAGGTGCAACTCTTTTCCATCCTTCGGGATTGGCGTTCCACATTCTGTGTGTATTGTCAGTTTTACACAATACATCTCTAATTTCACATCCCTTAGAATCCACCGTAACTTTTAAAATGTTGTTTTCTAATACATACTCTGCCATATTGGCCTCCTTTCCGGACATGTTTTCTTTATTGTACACCACAATCTGATATTTTCCAAATTAAAAAAGCTGACACACAAAAAGTGCATCAGCCTTAAAAAATATGCGGATAACAGGAGTTGAACCTGCACGTCTGTTGACACTAGAACCTAAATCTAGCGCGTCTGCCAATTCCGCCATATCCGCGAACATGTGCTATATTATCATATTCATGAATATGCGTCAATATTGAAACTAAATTCTTTTCTAGTATTATATCTTAAAAAAGAAGAATAATAAAAACTACAGGGGTTTATATTTTACCGGCATTATGAATTTTTTTCTGCCATTCTCATAACTTCTTTCCATGCTGGCGAGAACAGATAATAACCTATCATTGCAAACATTCCAAAACTGAAAGAAATTGGGAAGCACAACATTACCCATGTTCCATCAAAGTATCTGTTAATAATATAGGCACTTGGAATTCTGACCGCCCAAAGCATAAGAATGTTGACAATTGTAGTATAACGCACCTTTCCAGTTCCGTTTACAATAGATATTATACAGTTAAAGATAGCAAAAAACCACTGTGAAAGCAGCATAACAACAACATGCCTGCTCGCATACATCAATACCATTTCATCTGATGAAAAGAAACGTATTATAGGTTTATGTATCATTATGAAAAACAATCCACAACTTAATGTAATAAGACCTGAACACAATGGAATTCTCCAGTGTCCTTCTTTAATTCTTGAGTATTTCTTAGCACCGTAATTCTGTCCTGAAAATGTAGTGGCCGACGAAGACAATCCGGTAATTGCTATGTTAGAGCATCCTGTAATTCTTCCTGCTACTGCACCTCCTGCCATAAATATAGCACCCTGTGAGTTATTAAAGGTCTGTAATGCAACATGTCCTAATGAATAAAGCGAATTGTTAAGACCAACAGGTAAGCCAATAGCCAGAATATCCTTCATCATTGTTCCAGAGAATCTTCTCGGCAAAAATGTAAACTGTATCTCTGGAAACTTCTTTCTTATATAAACAATACTTACAATCCATGAAATAAACATGGCAATACTTGTAGAAAGTGCTGCCCCGGCTACATCCATTCCAAAACCTGCAACAAACAATAAATCAAATACTATATTAGAAACACATGACACAACCAGAAACCATAGCGAAGCCTTGCTGTCTCCAAGTCCTCTTAAAATTCCAGCATTCATATTATACCCCAGATTACCAAGTGTGCCTAAGAATACAACCCTTGTATAGATTAATGCGGCATCCCACACATCCTTCGGCACTTTCATGAATTCCAGAATATATGGTGCTGCAAACCAACCTAGAATTCCAATCGGAATACCTATAATATATATAAATGTTATTGAAGTTCCACATACTGAAACAACCTTTCCCGATTCCCTGGCCCCGGTATATTGTGAAATAAGAATAGACACACCTGTTCCTATTCCTAAAAAGACACATAATAATACTTCAACTGGCTGCGAACTCGTTCCTACCGCAGCTAAAGATGTATCACCACAGTATTTACCTATTACAAGTGCATCAACCGTAGTATATAACTGCTGCAAAACATTTCCAATAATAATGGGTATCGCAAACAGTATAATATTTCTCATGATATGACCTGTGGTCATATCAATCTTTCCTTTTTGTGAATTTGACATAATATACTCCCTATTATAAAATAACCTGTCTGTATCTGTTATTTATAATAATACTGTAATCAAGTCATATATTCTAGTGATTTATGGCATGGAGTACAGAAAAATTGCACCCACATGTTTATTTGTATTGTTAAATTCCCTTTAACGAAAATACTTCTCAATCACTGCAGCCCTCTCAATCCAGCTATGCCTGCCCTTACAGCATTCATACCCGCTGTCAGCGATTTCCTGCAAATGTTTTGTATCAGCTAATGCACATTTAACCTTATCCGTGATTCTCGCTGCTATATGCTCATCATATCCCGACTTTTCATATTCCCTTAAATCCTCAAGTGAATAGAACAACACATTTTCACCATCTGCAAATGTATTCTCGTAAAACAGCGAAGTATCAGTAAGCGCAACACCTCCATTAAGCATAGTGTTGAACACTCTGTCGTGTGCGCCCTTCTTAAACCACGGCATTACATTAAGAGAAATCTTTGCCTGGCTAATCATATCAAGGCACACCTTGGAATCAACGCCGCCATGCTCTATTATATTCTCATGGTGGTTACATTCGATATAGTTATAACCTTCGCCATAAGTATGAATCTTAAGTCCTGAATCCGCCAGTGCCCTTATTGCAAGCTCCCTGTAGTGAAATCTTACAGCAAGGTCTGCATACATCATATTAGGCATGCAGTTGACAAGCTGGTCGTCTGTAATATCGGGGAACTCCCTGCGCAACGCATTTTCCGCCGCAGCATCAATAGTCTCTGACGGATTATCTATCAGATATGACAGCACTCCCTCATAGAAATCAATATAATCAGCGTCCATGTTATCCAGATGTTTCCTTAGTATTCTTTTCGGGGTGTAATTACCTGTAAATATAATATCTATCGACCTTTCCTGCATTGACAAGTAATTCTTATCAGGCATTATACATCTGTTATAATTAAGTTCTGTACCTGCTGTAAGCATATATTCTGTGTGTACTTCCGGGAAAAATCTGTGCATGTATGCAACATGCATTTCGTCAATATCAAGCTGGATGTACTTTTCAGGGTGTTTTCGGATATATTTATTGTAATAAAGCGGATGGTCTACAACCACATTTACAACCTTAACACCTGCCCAGTCCCAGAAATTCCAGCCATCATCACGATACAGACCGGCTTCTCCTGCTATTCCTTCAAAGTTAAATGTAAACATATACCATTCGTCTGAGCTGTGAGCATTAAAAAATTCCACCAATGCAGAAGAACTGGCCTGCTGTAACATTAAATTATACCAGAAGACGGAGTAGCCCATCTTCTCCCATACAGCAGCCATCTGCTCTGTAAAGAATTCTAATGTTTCTACTCCGCCTTTAAATAAAATCAATCTTTTCATTATTCTTCTCTGTTAAGCCATAATTGCATCAAATATTCCATCTAATGCAGACACATCAAGTTCCTCAGCCTTTCCTGAATCGACAAGTCCAGCTACCTTTGCGTCCATTGGAAGCTTTGCAACAGTCTTGATATCGTTAGCTGCTGCCACTTCATCAATCTTACTCTTTCCGTATATATAATGAATATTACCGCAATCTGGACATTTGAAATAAGACATATTCTCGACAATTCCAAGAACCGGAATATTCATAAGCTTAGCCATATTAATTGCCTTCTCCACAATCATTGAAACAAGATCCTGTGGTGAAGTTACAATAATAATTCCGTCTATCGGCATAGACTGGAAAACAGTAAGAGGTACATCTCCTGTTCCCGGAGGACAGTCAACAAACATACAGTCTGTCTCATCCCAGTCAACATCTTCCCAGAACTGCTTAACAACACCCGCAATAACAGGCCCTCTCCATATAACCGGATCAGTCTCCTTTTCCATAAGAAGATTAAGTGACATAACCTTAATACCATTCTTTGAAGTCTCAGGATACATTACAGTTCCATCTTCATTACATGTTACCCTTTCAGTAAGTCCAAAAGACTTAGGAATAGATGGTCCTGTAATATCTGCATCAAGTATTGCCGCTTTCTTTCCATCCTTATTGGCTTTAACTGCCAGCATTGATGTGACAAGTGATTTACCAACACCTCCCTTGCCACTGACAACAGCTATAACCTTCTTAACTTTGCCATTATTGGCATTTCTTAATATCTGTGGTCCTTTTCTTGATTCGCAGTCTGAACTACAGCTTGAGCAACTTCCTGAACAATTCTCGCTCATAACTTCCTCCCATTATTCATTCATGTATTTTTGTTCAAATTCTTCGACTGGTATAGGCTTTGAGAAATAATATCCCTGGAATATATGACAGCCCATCTCTGTCAGCATAATAAGCTGTTTGTCTGTCTCTACTCCTTCAGTAATTACCTCCATTCCAAGCTTTCCACCAAGAGAAATAATAGCCTCCAGAATATCCTGTCCTTTAACCTCATTCTCTGTAGCACGCAGGAATGCCATATCAATCTTAAGAACATCTGCACTTATATCTTTTAACATATTCAACGAAGAATATCCACTTCCAAAATCATCAATCTCTATCTTAAATCCATAATCCCTGAGAGACTTAATTACCTCCATATTCTTCTTAAGATCAGACATAAGTGCTGTCTCGGTAATCTCTAGCTTTAACATCTTAGGTTCAATATCATATTTCTTGACAATTGATGTAATAACCTCATATACATCTATAAGATAAAAATCCTTAGTAGATATATTTACAGAAATATAATGAACCGTATCACCCTTCTTCTTCCATTCACTTAATTTAGCTGCTGCACATTCCCACATATACATGTCAAGCTTATATATAAGACCTGTAGTCTCCAGAATATCAATGAAGAAGAATGGCGACAGCAAACCTCTCTCAGGATGCTGCCAGCGCACAAGCGCCTCTGCTCCATAAGCCTTACCATGAGTATTAACCTGTGGCTGAAGAAACATTTTAAATTCTTTCTTCTCAATTGCCCCTTCAAACTCACTGATAACTCTTCTTTCTTCAAGAGTTCTCTTTAACAGCTTATCATCATAGTATGCAATATTAGTTTCATAATTATTCTTAATAGTCTCGCTCGCAATAAATGCTTTATCACACATATTACTTACAGGCTCATCAACATCTTCAATATCATAAACACCAACTACAACCCTTATCTTAAATGATGCATTGTTGAATCTGTCCTGCATACTTACAATACTATTCTGCATTATTTCATTCTTAAAACTGTCCTTCGGCATACACACAGCAAATCTGTCATTCTGGATTCTTCCACATATATAGCCACTTTCAGATGAAGCCTTGATAAGCCCCGCCTGCATTTTAATAATCTCATCACCCTTTTCGATTCCAAAAAGCTCATTAACAAGCTTAAAATCTTTAATATTGCTGCACACCAGACAATATGTGTGATTCCTGTCGTTTCTCACTACATTGGCAGTTTCCTCATAGAACTGCTCCTTATTAAGAAGTCCCGTGAGATTATCATGTGTAGCTCTGAACTTTTCATATTCTAAAAGCTCAACAGCTTCCGTACGATCATTAAATATAAAATAATCACATATAAAATTATGCTTATCATCATATACACGATTATATGAAATATCGATGCTTCTCCTCTCATCTCCCACGCTGATTGTCTGCCTGAATTTCTTATTATCATGCTCTGTCTGAGTATGAAGCCAGCTTGCATAATTATGCTCCACTTCATTAATATTATCAGTAATAGAATACATTTCTTTAACAATACCATTACAATATATACATCTTCCAGCATTATCAAAGCATATAATTCCACTATTCATATCCCTGATTATAAGTGAAAATGTATTCTCAATAAGCTCATTAGGAACATACCTGTATGTAAGATAATATATGAGTATAGACATGATGCCAAATGCAGCCATTGACATGTCATATATTGAATCAGACCACGTAGTCATTATATCAAGCAAAGATGCAGCTAATAATAATATGAGAATAGCAAAATACCTGAATCTGTAGAATCTTGACATCCTCTCAACCATTACTATATAACTTAAAATAAGCAGCAACATAATGCCATAAGCAAATACATAATGTAACCTGCCCAGAACATTACCTTTTGCAAACTGAACAATTATCTGGTCATCCGATATATCTGTTATATCAAATATCCATCTCGTCCATGTATTAATCAAAAATGCAACAGTCTCAAGCAGCGAATATGCAATCATAAAAACTTTTACACCCATAATGCCCTTAAACATGCCTGTATAATACTGGGTATAATACATAAGAAGTATAAGAAGCCAGTCAAAGCTCGCCATAATAAGTCCCTTACACAGAACTGTAATGGTGATTCCTGGAACATATGTATACACTAAAAATATTATCCCACATATAAATGCACCAAGCTCATATAAAAACACAACTCTTGCCAGTGCACCCTCTTTTTTATATGCCTTTAAAGCACACGCCCCAATCATTAAAATTACCGCCGTAATAATAAGCCCATAAAACACTCTCATAAGCGATATCTCCTAAATCAATACTAAATTTCACGTCTTGTATAAATAGTATTATAGCGCAAACTTCTTATTATTGCAAATGTAGTACATCCAGATTCTTTTAACTCTGGTAAACAAACAGACGATTCATTCCCTCCTGCCACGGATACTCAAATTCCAGATAAATAATTTCCTTTCCAAAACGTGTAAATCTTTCTTTCCAGTAATTTGTTGTAGCCTGTCGTAGTCTCATAACATGATTCTCTTCATAAATGTTATTTCCCATATTTTCATATCCAAAACTTTCCAGCTCTTCTTTTGAATAATACGGATTCATTTTAATAAACCAATATCCACCAGGCTTCAATACCCGTTCTAAATCTTCAACTACCTCCTTTGACACATCTTTGGGCATTACATCCAACACATTTGATAATATCACTCCATCAAATGAATTTTCTTCTAATTGCTTTACCGTATGGTCTGTACCTTCAAGAAAAGTTGCCGTTTTATAATCACTTAATCTTGCTGTTTCAGTTGCAAATTCTATGCCCGTTTTTGAAGCATCAATTCCTAAAACTTTATGTGTAGGCTGATACTGCAAATATTGAAAAGAAATATCTCCTGTACCACAGCCAAAATCTAATACATTTGTTGTTTTTTGTGCAAACAGCTTTAACGCTTCATCAAACATTGTTTCCACTTGTAAATCTAAATTTCTTAAATCCACAGGTGTACATTCCTTAAATACCTGATTCCACATTTCTGTTTCTCGCTCATATGCCTTATTCATAATGCTACCATCTCCTTTTATTCTCACACATGCTGCACAACAGGACCGCCCTTCTTAAATTCATTTAATCATGTTCTTTAATATATTGAACTAACTTTTTGTCACTCTTTGATTTTTTATACCAGCCAATACCTATCATTGTAATTCCAACAATAATGGCTGTTGTTCTTATCAATGAATCTGGAGAGCATAAACAAGATACAACGTTTGTCGGGTAACATGAAATAATTTGCCAAACTCCTCTTGTGTTAATTGATTTTCTTTCCGAATGTTCAATATTTGATTTCCTATATTCATAATATTACGACCTCCTTTCAATAATATTATCCGAAAAATAATGTTCAAAATAAAGCAATCATCACATTACATTGCATATATAGTTATGCAAAGTTTCTTTGACATGTGCTTTTCTCTATAAATTACAATTCATTTTACCCATTTTAACATAAAATTCAACCAAGTTAGAACTTCCATTTACAATCATTCTACTTCCCCTGACACCAAGTGACATAAAGGTGCCCAAAATCACAATAATGTTTATTAAGGCAATATCACAACAGTTGAATGATATTTGTCCAAATCCATGCTATAATAATATCTAACGCTATATGTGCAGAGAGAATGTGGAAGGAGTAAAAAATGTATTCAAAGTTTGTGGCAATATTAATCAATAGTGCATTTGGTTTATGCATTACATATACTGTTTTTTCAGTGTATTTTGCTTTAACAAGTAAGTTTATTGTAGAACGCAGCTTTATATTAGGATTTTCATTGTACAACATTGTATGGCTGGTGCTAGATATTGTTTACAATGAAGCAAGATATCATAGACAAGGCGGCGGTCTTTTCTTTTGGACATCCATCATGTTACCTCCGATATTAATAATGTTAATATTGATGTTGGTAATAGTGATGTTTTTTTAATCTGACGAGCGACTAAAATATAACCTCCTGAAGCTCTTTTTCACTCCTAAATGTATATTTCATGCCAGCCTCCTATTCCACAATGCTTACAGCGTCATTTACGGCGTTATAGTAATACAGATTGTCAGGCATTACATCTGCCTTCTCCAAGTCTTTTCTGCACTTCATCAATCACATCATTCATTCTGTCGTCCATAACAACCTCCTATAAATAAAATAAGAGCAAGCACTTAAGTTTCTTTACTCAAGTACCTGCTCTGTTTCTTTGTATCATAGTTATTATATATAGTTGAAGGTTGGTGATTTGCGGGTATTCTGTAAAATATAGTCTAGAAACTGGAAGTTATCTGTCTGTTTCATCTTTTTTATATATTACGCCGTCCCATGCATAATATCCCGCAATATATTCATAATCAGGATATTCTTCTATCTCATATAATTTTCTCCCACTATCAGATGTACAAATTACCACATTTGATATTTTATAATTTTCTAGTTCCGACGTTTGAGAATATCTAACTCCATTAAGATATATATAATCTCCTTTTTCAATTGCCTCATTTTTATAACTTTTATTGTGTGCAAAATAATATCGACCACAAAAAATAATAACAACAATTGTAACCAAAATAATAATTAATGCTATTGATTTCTTTTTATCTACAATCATTCTCATTAGCTTCCTCTTAACATTTCATGAAATTCCGATTCTTTTTTCCCATTTTAACATAAAACTCAACCAAGTTAAAACTCCTATTCTCAATCATTCTACTCCCCCTGACACCAAGTGCCACAAAAGTGCCCAACTTCATATCAAACATTCCCAGTGTTTATGCGGGTTTTCAAAATCACAATAATTAATACATGGAAATAATAAAGAATGAATTTCTTCACAAGACGCCCGTTCCCCTCCTAGTC